>Ga0194135_10000513_pt1 | contig 22999 bp, 23 predicted proteins | sample LitLau_LLRF_2013_FD_134024 | JGI IMG/M metagenome (GOLD analysis project Ga0194135, IMG submission 134024) | Freshwater sediment microbial communities in response to fracking from North America - Little Laurel Run_MetaG_LLRF_2013 (version 2) | ecosystem: Environmental > Aquatic > Freshwater >...
GAATAATATAATTAATGTAACAGTGTGGAAATTAAAAAGATTAATTGTAAGATGGGAGCAAATTGTGTTTAACAATGCAATTTGCAGTTGGCGTGGGCCATATAATATAAAGAAAGGATGACTCGTTAAAAGTTTAAATGTTGATTAGCAAATGTGAGTTGACAGATTGGACGAGTTAAGCACAGTTTGAGTCTTGTTTAAAGATGTACTTGTCTCAGCAGTGGAGAGCAGTTCATCTTGAGAGATATATATTATTGTAATGCTGCCCAGGTGAATTAAAGGAGGAATATCATGCAAAGTTGTGCAGGTGGTGGTGGTGGTGGTTAAGTGGAAAGATGATGATATGTTAAAGGCAGACTTTACTCAAGAAATTGTGGGGAACTGGAGATGATCATCGTCTTTGGAATCTTCAGAGAATTCACCACCGTGCTTTTGTGCATGGCTTTTTATTAATTATTCATTACTATTGGGTCAAAGTTGAACTGGATTAAATAATCGAATATATATCTTGAGTCTGTTAAAAAGTTGGAGTTTCATAAAGTTCGTATATAAGTGTAGATTTGGTGGTATGCTCAGCAGGAGAGACAATTTGTCATCGTAGTGTTGTCAACGAACCCGTCAGCACCACCGACTTGTTGTGTCTTCGTCTTGTGTGTTAGTGTCAAAAGTGTTTATATATGGTGGAACTAAGAAGAAGACCTTTGGGAAGAATAAGCAGAGAGGGGACCTTGTTTCTCATTAGTATTGGGAAGTTTTGAAGGGATCACTCGCAGCAAATGATTGAGACTTAAGTGAATCCCTTTTTCTTCTTCTTCAATCATCGTCATGTCCTCTGAGGTAAGTCAAAATATTGATGATCATATTTTGTGGGTCACGAAAAGAATAAAGAAATCATATAGATTATTGTGTTCGTTGAGTTACACTCACAAGTCAAAGAGACTGCTGACATTAAATGCTCCTAAATTGCTACTGCTTTTTGCTACTGTGCAGTTAGTTATCCGTGTAAAAGTTGATTTGTATAGAAAAGAATATGAAAGAATGTGGAGCAAAGAAAAATTGATTGACATGTTTTAATCTTTAAGGTTTTTTATTGGGGAATCCAAACTCGTATTTATTTAGTGAGTGTCTCGTTAACTCATTGACAAATGGGTGATTTGTGGAAATGAGAATGACTTTATGTGTGTGTGTGAGTGCTTATATAGTTGGCATTTAAAGTTGCAAAGTACATTGACAGAGGAACTGTGTGTGTGTGTGTGTGTGTTAACTTGCGATGTCATATCTGGTTTTGTGGTACAAGTTAATTATGTTGGTATTGGTAATCAAGATTGAAACCGCAAGGAAGAAGGACACATATCATTGGATGCTGTATTCATATGTATATATTGTAAGTGAGGGGAGAGAGATAGAGAATTCGTGCAGACTGTAATTAAAATGTAGGAGAAAAGTAGACTCGTCTCACCTGTGGGAGGAATGCATCCCCGTCAGTTTAACAAGAATTTCTTGAACGGTAAATAAAATGAACGACTTGTTCTCTTGTTATTGTCGCACATATGTATATATGTATGTGTATATGGAGGAGTTTTGTACTTAATCATATGGGGAATATACGCAGTGAGTACTTATGCTTCAAGAGTAGGATAACTAAATTTGCGATAATGTGGAAAAAGTCCAGTAGCAATTGTTCAAGTGAGATTTCCTTGCAGAGATTCATGAGAAAGCAGCAGGCATGCTGTGTTTGCGAAAAGTTTTTTAAAGCTAAAGGAGAGTTTTGAATATTGTCCAGAGAGAGAGGAATGATGATATTATTGTTGTGTGTCTAGATAGTTATGGAGATTATGAGATTGTGTTGTTGGATGTCGTGAAGGTGAATGATAATATAAGAGAGAGGGAGAGTTCTCTGGAGGAATCCCCACAGAGTGTACACATCTTTTTACAAGAAAAGCTCAGCATGGTGAGCAGTAAAATAATGATGTAAATAATATTGGCCAAATTGGTGACAAGTTGACATTTGTTAAAAGGCTTTAAAGTTGTTTTGTGCAAAAAGGACGAGGAAGAAGGGATAGGAAAGGTTTTTGTAAGAGGCGAGGCTTTATTATTATGTATTTTGTTGTTGCATGAGAAAGTTAAGAGTAATGAAGGTGTTTGAGTGTAAGAAGGACAGCATAATGTTCGGATTTGTTCAGAGAAATTAATATATTATGTGTTATTACGTGTAGTTAGTTTCTTCCTGTGTACAGAGACTATAAACTTGACAATGTCTTTAGGGTTTGTGTAGTTTGTGATTTTGAGAGGTTGCATGACGTGAGAATTGTAATATTTAGGTGAGAAATACACTACTGATGGTGCTGAGAGTGTATAAGAGAGAAGTAGTATATGGAGAGATAGTAAAACATTTTTTTGTACTTCTTGTGACTACCTGTCTTCTCTAACTACACAAAACACAAAGTGCATTTTATCTCTTTATAGAGTAATATAATAATTGCGAAATGAGAAGAGTGCAAACTATGTGTAACAGAATTGTAGACTGGGAATATTATTACACTTTTATTTTAGTTCTCAATGTGTTCTCAATGTGTTCTCTTATATGTGATGTCTGACAATGCGAATTGTGTGATTCTACCTTGAGGTGGTCATGAGATGTAATGTGTAATATGTGTAGCCGTTTAGAAGTTTCAGATTCAGGTGCATGTGTGTGTGTTTTAATAGTTTCATAAAAGACGACAGAAGGAATGAAACTGTGCATATCGCGCTAAAGTGTAATAGGTCAATGATATTAATTACACTGCTTTGTATAGTTTGAGAGTAAACATGTGTGACTAATTGTGTAGGAAGTGGTTGAAAGATATAATTGGAACGAGCAGTATGTATATATCTATATAAGTAATGGATGATCACACAAACAATTTATGCTTTGGAATGCAACGTGACGACGCGAGTAATGTTACAGGGTGATTGGTATTCTCTTTATATTGTTGAGTTTGGAAGGGGATGATGATGGATAAGTCGTTGTGAGTAGAAGATTCGTTACCGGAAATGAGAGAGATGGATTATTTTGTGTAGTGAGATAGATTGGTGTAGAGATTTTGGTTGATATTTGTTGGTGAACGAGTTGGTTGAGTGATTGAGCAAACATAAATATGCGTGTCATTAGTATTTACGATGTAGTTGGATATTTGCATAGTGGATTAACTGTGACGGCGACCAGAGATCGCTTACAACATCTTTCTCTCCCTTTTGTAGAATTGTCTCCACTCCTTTGCCTTCGTCTTCTTTTTAATCTTTGTCTCTTTGTTAACTCAATTAACATCTTTCATCGTCATTCATCCTTTCAAAAATGTGTCTGCTTGTGTTCTTTTGCATCACGAACAAGACGAGGGATTAGATTATCATGCATGTTTACAAGGTGTGTTATTTGCAATATTTTATTCTTGGGAATATCAAATAGAGAGAGAAGAGAGAAGAGTGTACATTTTAGAGGAAGGATGACTTGCGGCGAATGAGTAGAAAAATCACGCAGACATTCAGGCAACGACTCAAGATAATATGCCTAATCTGAAATCCAGCTCTTCTCCTGGTCTCTCTCTCTGATTAATATACTTTTGAATTTTTTGTCTACTTTCAACTTTACTTACAAACACACACACAGTGTGTAAATTTTTATGGAGTTGCAAGGTGCAAGGTCATTCTTATTATTATTCGTTCGTAGTTTAGTATAAAAATGAGAAGCGGATCTAACTATAAAGTGCGGAGAGCAGATGGTCATAATAATTTCTCGAGGCGAGTCTTGGAGGAACGGTTACGTAGAATTGGAAGTGGTTCGTTATCATCATCACTTAGTTTTAAATGTTTTTGTTCCAAAGGAAATGTCGTGAGATTTGTAAAATGTAAATCAATGGAGAGAGTAGGGGAATCGAGTCTTAGAAGAAGTGTCCACTTTGATTTGACACTTAAGGTGAAGTGTAGAGGTTTGTGTGGACATTAATGTCATTAATTACTCAAGTGAATAATGGACAAGTGGCAAGGTCTAGTGTGGAAGTAGAGGGAGAGCTGGACACGTTTTGTTTTAGCTTTTGGCTTCTAGCTTTTAGCAACATCACCTGAGGATGAGGATGGTGATGATGAGTTGGATATATCAAAATTGCTTTTAATTTGCTTTTTGCTTTCCAGTTGTGAAAGTAAAACTCGTCTTCTCAGGTTTATTTGTATGTATTTTAGAATTGTGTATATCATAGAGAGTAGGAGCAAGTGTTGGTTAGAGATAAATAAAAGTCAGTTAGTGTACAAGGTAAACAAGTAAAGTGCATATCAGAATAGTATAAGTAGTTTATAATATGTGAGCTGATAAGGAACCTGACTTGATGTTGTATGTGTAGTTGTAATTCCCTTCGAGAGTAGTTTTGTGAATTGTGAAGTAGAAGGTAGTTGGGTTGTCTTTAAGTAATAATTCCCATCGAAAAAGTCAATTAACGAGTTGTCATAATGACAGGGGTGAATCGAGACGCAATAAAGATTAATACTGACTTGCGATGGAGAAACAGCAACTGCTGCTCATTGTAAAAAGTTAGTTAAAAAGTAAATGTGAATCGTGTACGTGTGTGAGTGTACGGATTCCTTTTAGGGTGGCTGTGTAATGTAATATAGGTAAGTAATATTGAATGTGTAGAGAAGAGAGAGAGAGAGTTGGTTTTATTATACGCGATTTTCCAAGTGTGGATTAATTTGGCGGATGGAAAGGAATCGTTTATAGTGTATAATGAATTTGCAGGGTTTCTTTTATGAAGAAAGAAGAATGACTTGTTGAGACGTATTTATTTGCTTAAAGAGATCACCAGGAGGGCCACGTTGGTATTTTATTGTTACCGTGTGATGATGTGATGGTGGAAAGGAATTAAATTGGTCTACACACTTTTGACTGTATATTTTTGTTTGTTCTTTCATAATGTTATATTAATTTGATGAGATGTGTGTGTGTGGATCTCTGGAGAGATAATGAAACGCAGTGTACCTTGAAACTGTTGAAACATTTAGAGATTTCTCACCTCGTTGATTGTAGCATGTGTTTTTTCGCAAGTCAAGAGTTGAGCATCTCGTCAGTCATCATGATGATGATATGGCAGTAGAGCGTGAAAAAGGTTTATATACTTGAGAAAAAGATTTGTAATAATAAAAGACTGTTTGTTTATTAATGAATGAATCAGATTTATATTTAAAATATTTAAATAACCGGAGTGGTCTTGATAGATGGGATGGAATGTGAGTCTTCTTTCCTTCTGCATGATAGTTTTGAACTTTTGAATGAAAAGTAGGAAAGTTTTGTTTCAGGTGAAGAAATTAAGATGATATAAAAGCAAAGGAGAATGAATAAGCCTTGTGTTTTGTTGTTCGGGGTTGAAATTTGAATAGTAAATTATTACGTATGTGTTTGTGTGTGTGTGTTGGGTTGGCAGAGAGTCAAAGTCAAAAGTGCAAAGTGGCGAAAGAATGTAAGAGAGCGAGAGAGAGAGACTTTTGGTAAAAAGAAATGTGGGAGTGATGGTTATTTCGAAGCATTATTATAATTATTATTATTGCATACATTATCGCATAGTTTGTGAAGAGGGACGAGAAGTCTTTTGAGATGAGGGAGACCCGGATGGACTCACAACAGTTCTGTTCTGTGTGTGCTCTCTTATGAAGATGATATGATGGACTGACTTCGAAAGAGTTGTTTGCTGCTGCTCTTGCTGCTTAAGTTGCTGATGGTCTTTTGAGTTGTTGGATAGGAAGGAATTTGATTTTTTGTAGTTATGAGGTTGCCTTGTTGGCCGCATCACTCTCTCTCTCTCTCTCTTAAGAAAGAAAGATGGATTTGTATTTTGTGTATAAGAGACTAAGGAAGATGGTTTTTGGTGAAAAGGTGGGAGATGCAGGTTATGCCGTTGAGAGAGTCGCGGTTGTGTTTTTCTCCTTTCATCGTTCTTGTTCATTTAAGATTTGAATGGAAGGGGTTGTGTAATAAAAAGATGATCAAGGAGATGTATATATATATATATGTAAAGGTATACGTATATAGTTGATAGTAAATGAAGGAACAATCAGAACTACCATAGACTATTCCTCCACACACACACAGAGGCTTTTTTGATTGTAATCAACGAGAGAGAGAAGTTGTAATGGAGTGAGGAAGAAGAATGAGTTTTAGGCAGCCATCCCATCTCGTGTTTTTGCAACAACGAAGACTAATAAGTTTAAAGAAGAAGAAGATTCGCCAGGTGAAAAAGAAGACTGTCGATGCCCTCCGTGTAAAGTGGTGTGTCTATGTTACTGTGTGTGTCTATGTCTGAGAGTTGGATATAATTCAACTCTCAATATATACTCTACATTCGTCCACATTCCATCCATCCATTTTTTTCTCCCTGAAGAATCACAATAACCTCTTTCACACCATCGCAGTCTCATCTCTTTTCCATATCTCTCACTCTCGTCTTTCACTCGATTGTGAGCTTAGACAATGCGAGTATATATGGTGTATATAAAAGTATATAGTATATGTACATGATTTATATGTATTATATTTTCCATGCGAGCAATTTAATTCATATGTGATGGAGCTTTAGCAGGCGTCGTCAGTCTGTTGACTCGTCTGAAGTCTCAGTTGAAACTTAATAATAATTCCATATGATTCCCACGCTTGTAATTAGCTACACACACAGACAACTGACATGAGGGTAGGTCAAATTTTGAGTGACAAAAACGAACTTCCTTTGCATTTTGTAGGATCACCTGACTAATATTAGGATATATCGAAAAGAAACCATTTACTTGAATGCCTCAAAAAAGGCTCTTGTGAACACTTAAACACTCCACACACGTGTAAATTGATATATATGGGATGTATAACGTATACAGTAGTATACACTTACTGATGATGGTGCTTTACAATCCACATGAACTTGGAAAGTATATACGAGAATAATGACATTGACATACACGATATTGGAGAGTACTCAACTGATACGACGAGAGTTTGTACGTGTGAGATATATTTAGCTTTCTTTTACTAATCTAACAATAGTGCAATGGTAATGATATCCATTAATGGGGAAAAGTGCGATACGCAGGTGATTTATTGGTTTCTTTTTGAAGAAGAAGAAACTTGTGTTCTTTGGGAACATATTTTATCAAAGACTGCATTAACTCGGAAGCTTATGGATGTAACACTTGTAACCTTTTGACGGAAGGGACAATGGTGGAAGAATGTTTGTCAAATGCTGTGTGAAAAGAAGAAGAAGAGAGACCCTTAACAGCAATGATAATAATAAGCGCCCTTAAAGTTAAAGAAGAAGTGGAAGAACTCCGATGGTTTTTAAAGGTGATGATGACAACCATTTTAAGGTTTTTTTCTAAATGCCGAGAGGGAATTTGAGGTAGTGTGTGACTCTGTGCGACTACATTATATTGTACAGGAGGTATTTTGTAAGTAGGGATATATAATTATACGTGGAATATGGAATATCGCTACGATGATGCGTTCACCTGAAAAGTATTAAGTACCTATCTCGTGTGTTTGTGTGGATGGAACTCTCTCGCAGTGATTCGTGTTGTAATAATAATAATGACACCGAAACCGTACAAAAGGCTGCCGACGAATTGGACACGACACTTGTTGGTCACAACTTGAGATGAAGTTATAATTTGAGCCCTAATTTCCTCCGAGAAATAAAAATTTGAGTCCTCCTCCTTCTTCTTCTTCAACCTCGATATGATTTCAAGACATTATTTTTATTATTATAGAGCTTGGGTATTTTTCCCAAGTTTCCCAAGAGGTTTTGTTTTTAGGCTTATTTTACTATAAATGCCTATATGACTTGAGACAAGAGTTAATGGATATATGTTGGGCTGCAAAGCAGTGCAAGGTAAAAAGACAGCAATTGATTCAAGAAATGATTGAAATAAGGATTTGTTAGATATTGATTCTTTGAGGAAATGGACCGTAGGAATATAAAAGTTGGTTGGGAGACTTTTTCAGAGAGGAAATGTGTATTTGTGTGTGTGGATGATTAAGAAGATTAGAATCGTTTTTGGTGATTATCATCAGAAAATCAGGAGGGGTTGTTATATTATTGGGAGACCAAAGAGATACGTGTGTGTGTGATGATTTCCTTCCATTTTTGATTCCACCTGGGATTTTTGGGATGGATGAACGATGAACCTCACGAGAAATGAACAGGTTCGTTCGTTCGCTTTGTAATTCACAATCATTAGGACTTTGTGAGAGTGTAGTTGAGTGTAAGAACAACCTTATAGTAGATGAAGGAACGAGAGGAATCAAGAAGTCTTAAGAAGAAGTTTAAATCACATCGCCGCCAGTGTGTATGTATAGACCATCAATCCCAATAATATACATCCGACTACTTACATATATACGAAGTAATGAAATGTACAGCATTCGGAGGAGCTGCTCCTGTTGCTGACCTTCTTCTTTCGAAATTCCTTTGGTAATGCACACAAAACCTTTTGAGTTTTGAAGAAGAAATTAGACTCGAGAGAAAGAGAGATATTGAGCAGATGTGGTTCATCTACTGCTGCTGTAATGATTCATATTTTGTGTCTTGTTGCGTGGAGGAAATAAGTCTCCACACGAACCACAAACAATTTCTTTGATTTGAGATTTGACCACACAAACGGGCGACTACTCCTTATGAAAGTGATATAGACAATAATATACCTACGGTCGTAGGATAGGAATAAGTTGTTGTGTATTTGATATTATTACACATACACAGAGGAGGTAGGCGACAGTAAGGAGACTTGGAAGATGATGATGAGACCCTAAGGGTCTTCTGCTTATTCTTGTTCATCTTCTCGTAGAGATGAGACATGTACTACTTAATGATCTGTTCTATGGATGTTCTGTGGATGTGTTTAAAGGAGTCGGTAGGAGATTAAATAGGAGAGTTTTGGTCGAGAGAGAGTGGGCAGAAGAATTTAAAACGGAGAGAAGGTGACAAATACACTCGAGAGATGTTTTACGATGTGAAAAGTGATCTTGTTCGCACCTTCTTCTTCTTCTTTCGTGTGTGTCGCTTTATAAGGACACGCCAGCCACGAGGAGACCGAACGACAGAAGAAATGATGATGATGAGATTTGTGCAAAGTTTATTAATTTATTATAAGCAGGAGATGTGTAGGAGAGAGAGAGAGAGTGTCGTCTTACGCAATAAAAGTCTTGTAGACTAAAAGTCCGAAGTACTAAACGGTTATTAGGTTCTTGGTCATGTATATATAAATGTAAGTTTGCATGAAAACGGTTCATATAAGTTAAGTCGGTTATTGTCGGTGTGTTTGTTTCATGTCTGGCGTTGTCCTTGCGGCGACGGAGACTACGGGGTTGTTGGAAGGAATAGAGGAAGGTTATGTTGTAAGTTGTAATCACTTGTGTGAAATATATTTTTCGTCTACCTGTTGAATGCATCTCGCATCCTCTTTGCTTCCTTTAATATGTAATTTGCTTTTGCAATCCTGAGAACAAACACAGTGGTTACTATGATTCGTCATGGGATGACTTAAGGACGATTGAAATAGTTACTACTACTACATAAGAGAGAGAGATATGCCTCTTTTTCAAATAATAAAAGCCACCCCCACTTTCTTTTCTTTAAGCAAGAAGGGACTTCTCAGCCTTTCTTTTTGGGAGGAGAAGCTCATTTGTAATGTTGTCTTGTGTGACCTTTACACTTTTTTGGACACAAGTTCGTTCTTTATGTAGCTGTCATTTGAATTATTACATGGGCTCTCGTGTGTACGCTCATGAGGATGATGATCGGTCCAAGTGTTGCTTTGTACTAGTTTTATTCCCGTTTATGTGTGTTTAAAAAGTCTGTAAAAGAAGAATGGAGAGAAGGGAGTGTGTCGTGTGTACTTTTTTGTAGAGTGAAAAGACGAAGGTACTTTTCGAAGGTAGTTTGGGGTGAAAAATCACCTTTTTTTTCTTATGGACAGAAACACACATATAATGATTTGATGGTTGGGTTGTGTTGAAGTTTTAACGGCTGGGATTGCTGAACAGGTGGTGGTGATGGTGGTGGTAAGGAAAGATATCGAAAGGGGACTTGTAAGAATAAGTGTCTGTGTGTCAGTCTCCTTACGGGAGAGAAGTATCATTTGGATTTTGTGAAGGAATCCTCTCTCTCTCCTGAGAAAGGGTCTCATAATTTCATCCTTCTCAGTTGCCTACAGACTCGTCTTCAAGACGCACACACACAAGTCTTAATTGTCCATTTCCACTTGAGAGAGAGGGGAATATGGGAGACATTTGTGACGAGCAATTATAGTTCAGGTGTATATATATATATATATATCATTGGAATCTCTGTGATATGATAGCAAGTTTACTGTTAGTTGGAATCGCAGCGATGAAGTTAAAAGATGTGTTTCAATTTCCACAAGGAAAAAGTGTGGAAGGAAGTGGAGGAGGTGGTGGTGGTGGTGGTGGTAGTAGCAGTAAAGTTTCAAAAGTGTCTTCGTTGTCTGGTTCAAGCAGTTCCAATAATAGTGAAGGAGTTTTGTTCGGAATGAAAGTTATGGGGGAAAGGAATCCTGCTCCACTGCCCTCGAAGTCCTCTGGGGATGGGGGAGGAGGGCTGCGATATGTAAAAAAGAAAAATCCTGGAAGGATAAACAGTTTTTGGAGTGAAGGAGAAGATTACGAAACAGATTTTAGTGGAGTGAGTGGGAAGAGTGTGGTTAAAAAGGGGGGACATTTCCGTGGTCATCATCCAACAAGCAGGGGACCTTTGTTCACTAATGTGCTGGACTTTACTGAAGCTGAGGAAGAAGAAGATGAGAACTTTTACCACCAAGTATGACATGGTGTTTTATTTTATAATGCTTTTTCTGGAATTCCTGGTCATGAGAAATGCGCGTGTATGTGTTATGTGTTATTGTTGAGATGATTTTGTACAATAGTTTTTAATAGTTTCAGGTTTTCATTGTTCTTTGAATTCATGAACAAAGTTTGGTGCTTATTTTTGTAAAGGAGAGACGGTTTTTAAGGGTATAAAGTGAAGAATATGTACGTTTGAGTGAAGGGAAATGACAAAGCAAGTTTATTGGAGTTAATTAGAAATACTACGAGGTTTGTCGAAATGGAAAGAGTGCACGGAGCAGGATAGTTCACCAGTTCATACTTTATACTTTATTCCAGCTATCGTTCATAGTTTCATGGTCCATTTAGTATTTCGTGAAGATTGAATTAATTCCGGTTGCATGAAGATGAGTGATGGATTCGAATACAAGTAGAAATTGTGAGAGTACAATAATGTATAAGAAGAAGAAGGGACGATGATGATATGAGAGTGTGTGGAGGTGTTTTTAAGGTTGCAGTCACCTTCTTCTCGTACAACCACCGCACCCCCTGGGCTTTGGGTCGTGTGACTTAGACGAGGACTTTTGTGTTCATCTCAGCAGGGACGGTGAAGAAAGGGATACATTATATTGTTATGCTTGTAGTAGTAAGAAACTAACTAGCTACAAACTATTAGCTTGTCTTAGAGTTCAGTAGTCAACGGCAAAGATAAATTTGTACACGATTTGAGTGAGTTTTTGCAAAATAAGGTGAGAAAGGGTTTAAAAACCTCAGAGTTACATTTCTGTGAATTTTGTAGATCCTTTTGTAATCTACAGGGAAAGATTTTAATGCTTAGGATTGAAATATTCTCAAAATACTCAGACTGGAATAAAATTTGAATAATGTACATGAACCGTCAGAGAGAGGAAGAATAATTTTTGAAAATGTTTAGAATTGTTTAGGAATGATGGATGAATTCCTTTACGCTTGAAATTATGGAAGAGGTAAGAGAGAGAGAGAGAGAGAGAGAGAGACAGGAGAGAGAGAGAGAGAGGAGAGAATAAGAGTAAGATAACCGAGCCTATGAAAAAGTTGAGTCTCGTGTGTGTGAAAAAAGTGTGTGCGTAGTATGCGTAAGTTGTATTCATCATCGGTGGTTTTGTTCGTTTCTTTAATTCAAATATTTCAAATATGATTTATGAATAAGATGGAATATATCCGAGAGATTAAATGCTGAAGAGAGATTGTGATTTTGAAGGAATTCTTTTTCGTCCTTCCTTATTAGTTAATTTGACCGTAAGTTTCCAACACAGAGAAAAGTTCACATGTTCCCTGACTGGTGGTAATAATTGAGATGAGACTAAAAGATTCGTAGAGATCAGGTAGATTTGGCTGGTATGCGTATATTTTACTTTATGCTGCGTTAGGAAAGCTCGAAAAAGTGAGCAAAATGAAAGTTTAGCGTGAGTAAAATATGCACGGGTCATAATTTATATAATTTAATCATAATTTACATTCTTCAGTGATGAATTATGAGTCTTGTTTTATTGCTGTTGGATCTCGTCTTATTGATATTTTATTGTGAGATTCACTGTGCGCGTAATAAAACTCTATAAGGTTGCGTAGTATAATTTTCTCCTAGTTTGTGAATCTTGAGCTCTCAGAGTCGATTATCAGCTCGTTTCTGGTGAAGAAGTTGCTTAATAAATGTAATAAAATGGAGATTATGGCGTTCGTAAAGTTAATAGTCAAAACATACACACATATAAGCTTGATGAACGAGGGCTCGCATTAAATGACAATATACACACAGACAACAGACAAGGTGGCTGGGAATGAATTCGAAAAGAGCAAAGAGTAAATATTTTTATGTGTGGGTGTTGTAAATGTTGTAATTAATCAGTTACGTTTTTCTGTCATGAGAGACTGGGGAACATATAAATTAATTAGGTTGGGTTTAAGTTGGTTGTGAATTGTTGTTCGAGATGCGTTTGATGTAAGTAAAGAGATAATTGTTGGATATTGAATATGAATGTGCATACATGCATATATGTAGTTAAAGTTAAGGTTGGATATGGATGGATATTCGCTTGGAGGCATTTAATATATGGACAGAGAGAAAGATGAGTTAAGCTGATGCATGTTGTTATATGTTAAAGGCGGGTGTAAAGTTGGCAAAGATTAATTAGGAGAGATGTTGGGGGTTTGAATCTGAGGTGATCTTTGTTTCCGGAGAGAGAAAATAGTATGGCGGAGTGAAGGAGACGAGAGAGTATGTGAAGAATGATTAAAGACTTACTGATGAGAAAAAAGGAGATTAAAGAATCTCATCATCGTCCATCCCTTCTCTGCTGCATCTCTCGACGTAACAAGACTAATGAATCCCAACTGCTTCTTCAGCTTGGTCATCATGACTTTTTCAAACTTGTAAACTTTAAACCACTTCAAAAATGTTACCGTGTATGTGTAACACATAACAAATGCGATTAGTTTGTACTTTTGTAGGTGTGTGGGACGAATGATGATGATGATGAGCAGGACTGCTAGAGGAGAAATAGATATAAATGTATAGAAGGGAACATTATTATTTGATTCCTTAAAAGTTTCCGAGTATTTGTAGGCGTGAGTTTTACTCGTAAGAATTCTGTGAAATTAGTGAAATAGACAAATGGAAACAAACAATAAGTGTTGGACAGAGTATATATAACAAGGACGGATGATGAGGATAAGTATATATGAAAGGAGGAATGGGAATTATTAGATGAGACATTTAAATGGTTATGTTGAGATTTATTAAAGGAGAGTATGATTTGTGGTTTGATCTTTAATAAATATATATGTGACCTGAGTGTAATGAAGATATTGGATTAAGTGAGAGCAAGTTGTAGCAGACTTGGTGACTCGGTAATTCATCTCTCTCTCCGGAGAAGAAATTATAAATGTATTGAATGTGCGCTAAATAAGTAAAAGAAAAAGCCTGTATGTGTATAGTGTATCTATCTAGAGTGTGTGTTGGAACGATGACAAGGTCATTTGTAAGTAATTTTGTAGTTGAAGATGTTCTTGTTGTTGTGCGTTGCATGCTGACCGGTTGCAAATGAGTTTTGGAGTGTCAAAGACAATTTATGAGAATTTAGGTTGGTTTTTGCTTTTGAATTTCCTGGAGAGAGAGAGAGAGACTTAAGGGAATGGTAAACGCGGAGGAGATGAGGTGAGATTATTACTTAGGAAAGAGTGTGGAAAAAAGTGACAGGTGGCAAAGAACTGTTAAATTATAGCTCGGTGAAAAATCACAGAAATAAAAGGGCTTTTTTATCTTCCTAAAAGAATCCACGTTATATGTGAAGTTCACGTCAATCTCTACACACACAAGGCGAAGAGTACAAAGCACTAGAAGAACTCTAGAAGACCTTTTTCCTCCGATCTCAATTACATCTGTAAGACATTAAAACGAAACACATAGACAATGCACACACACACACACACATAAAGCGTATATAACTTGGCTTCGGAAGATTTCTCAACAATAGGGTGGAATAATTTGTAGTTTTGTAGGTTTGTTGCGAAAAAAATCCTTCCGAGAGACATTTTGAAAAGGATTTTTTATCAGTCTCATTTTTAAAACTTCCATACGAACTTTTCTTTGGTTTCTTTTATTTTAAGGAAGGACTAAAAGTTAAAGAGAATGTATAGGAAGAGCCTCAGAGAGAGTGTTGTGGAATAAGTCACCACCCACTTGGTTATTTAAATTCCTTTAATACTTGAGAGTATTGTTGTTATTCTTTGATGGGGCCTGAAAGAAAGAAAGGGTGAGATTATTATTACACTTGGTTGTTGAATATGCGAGAGAGAATCAATTGGAAGAAATAAAAAGAAAAGGGTTATTTTTAGGGCAGGAGGACATAAAATCTCCACCACATTTTTGTACTTTTATGGTAATGTTAATTACTCTGTGAGGACCATCCCATTATTATTATGATTATTATTATTATTATTGCTAAGGCCAAATAATGAAACCTCCAGTCTCGTTGTTCTACTTCCATTAATGACTGTTATTATGATTATTATTGCTAGTCTTGTCTCAAAAGATTCAGAGCCTTATTGTGTGTGTAGAGCCTTTATGCTGCGTGTAGCAATATTATAAAGGTCTTCTTCTGGAAAGATTGTGAGACAATTAGCTCTCTGCGTTTTATTACACAATAGGAAAGAGATTTCTATGTATTTTTAATTAGCCGTATTGGCAATTCCAGTCTGTAATTATGGAAGTGTAAATTATATTTGGTGGTGGTGGTGGTGGTGGTGGTAAATGCATCTCTTCTCATGCAGAAAGGAATTTTCGAATTTATTGGTCGTTATAATTTACTCCTGTCCTGTGGTGGGAATGTGTGAGTGATTCTGTATGGGATATCATATCTGGGAGACGAGTGTATAATAATAAAATAATCAAATGTAGTATAATAATTGTGTAAGAATGTTGGGCGAATATGGATGACAGATTTTTAGCAATTAGGGGAGTGTGTAATGTGAAATACATTTGACAATTGTGAAGTGTAGACGTAGGCAATCCTTAAAAGGAAGTAAGGACACATGTAGGGAGTCTTTAAAAAGTCTTAAATCTTATTACTCATTAACGAGGATTTAAAGTTAAAGTTTGGTTTGTGTAAGACGAATAAGACTTACACAAGATTCGAAGTCATCATAACTTTTTGGATCTGGTTAATGATTTTAAAGGCAGATTTAATGGAATTAATGAATAAGCATAATTTTGAATGACAGAGCTAGAGAGGATTTGTTAAGAAGAGTCCGTTATGACTTTTAGGTGTAGGCAATTAGTTAGAGCGAATAGTTTTCTATCTCTCCGTGTGTGTGTGTGTGTTAGTTAGTTTAAGTAAAGCTTTGGCAATTTAGTTGATGGACGGAGTTGTTATTTAATAAATAAGTATTATTATGAGAGACTCGTGATATGTTACATACACTCGTTACACGTTATACACGTAGGAATAAATCAGAATCCCCACCCAATATAATAATGCAGACTAGAGAAATGAGACTGTGTGTGTGTGACAGACTTGGATTTTTAGGTTATCCTTATTCCTTAGGAGAGAGATGCGACAACGCCTGAACCAGTTCTTCTGATTTTGTTAGTTTGTATTTCACAAAGACAATTGGAGATGAAAGGAATGATATTGATGGACGGTTTGAAAGATGTTGAGAGGTTGGCTGAAGCGTCGTTGGATGTGAATGTGGTGATGAGTAGACTTGGAAGAATTTCCATGTTCACCTACACTTTTATTTTGGCCAGCATAGGAGCAGTGTGAGTGTGTATAGTAATATATGTCAGGATGAGGATCTTCTTGAGAAGAGATCTCATGGAAGATCTGTTTTTCACTCTCTTAGGAAGATTTCAACACCTGTACATATACTACGCGTTGTTGTACATATGCAACACTTCTTTTGTGGTGATTAGGAAGGACAGAATAAAAGAATGAGAGTTGTTTCTGTGTCTTTTTGATATCAACTTGATGATGATGAGTAATGAATCAATGTGGCCATTAAAAATTAGAAATGGGTTGATACGAAGTATAAGTATAAATGTATTTATACGAACGGCGAGAGTGTATGAATAAATCTTTTTGTGGGTTAGTAATCTTGTGGGTCTCACCTCACACAAACATTTGTGTTGACAGGTTTTATATTTATAGGATTTTTAAAGATTATACACAGAAGGTATATCTCTCTGAATATATATCATGTGTGTATGCTGATTAGGTGGAGCTGTCTCTTTGAAATAGGGAAAGAATTTTAGAGAAAAATTATTTTTGTGTGTTAAAAATTGTGTTGTCTGTGGTGAAAGAAAAATGTCCAGAGATGAGACCACAGGATGATAGACTAACACGTACACTTATATTACACATAAAGGTATACATATATATTGAGGGATGACTAATTGATTGGACATCCATTAAGGAGAAAAATGCCAAATATTTACTTATTGACTCAGTGGGAGTGATTTAAGGCTGCCCTACAATCTTTTGTTGTGGTTGACATGGAACATGGAAATCGCATTTAGAGACGAGAGAGCAGCAGAGATCACTTGGGGTACTTACGATACTTTTAAAAGTTATCTGTCCATCTTTTAATGTGAGTCTTCCAATGTATAATCACAATCACAGAAGGAAAGGGACATTATTTGAGTCAGCAATGTGATGGTTGTGATGATCTGACTGAATAGGCTGAGGTTTTCACTTTGGTTGAGAGATAGCAATTGTCCCTTTGTTTGTACGAGATGCGATTATGTAATTGAGATGAGAGTGACTTAAAAAAGACTTGAGTGTGTATGTGTGGAATGCTTTTGAGTTTGGATGGAGATTGAGCGGAAACTCATGATCATCGGAACTTGGTCAAAGAAGTAAGGGGAAAAGTGTCTTTCAGAATGATTTGTTGGACATTTGGGACTCCTAAAACTAATTGTAAATGCAATTAGTGTCCATTAAGAAGATAGAGAAACTGTTTTTGTGTGTGATTGTAAATAGAAATATATTTACATGGATGTATAGACTTAAAGGGGGATTTGTATTTGATGGAGATCCGTGGACATTTATTTGACGATATTCTTTTTGTGAACGTTAATTGCAGCCAGATTCTGAGCCTGGAGGACCTGGAGGACCAGGAGGAGGCGGTGGTGGTGGAGGGTCTTCCTCAGGAATGTCTCGTTCTTCCACAAATACAGTTCACTCTTCGAGGAGACAAGTGTTTTTGGAGTTAGTGAGACAATCAAACGTGGCTTGTCAGTCTGGAGACTTTTCTTCAGCAGTGACGCTCTACTCCGAAGCTTTAAAGATTGACCCGAGCAATCACATTCTTTACTCTAATCGATCTGCAGCGTTTATTAAGATGGGTCAGTTTGGACGAGCACTTCAAGATGCACTCAAAGCTAAAGAACTCAATCCAAAGTGGCCGAAGGTGAGTCGTATTCGAGATTTATTGGCTACTGCACATTGTACTATACACATTTTAATTAAGGTTGTTGGAGGAATTCGCAGTGATATTTGATCAATGTTATTTTGCATGGCTAGGCGTATTATCGACAAGGAGTGGCGTTGCAATGTCTCGGAAAGCATCCTGATGCATTGGCAGCGTTTAGTGCGGGTCTTGCAGAAGATCCAAAGTCAGGTCAACTCCTCGCAGGACTTGTGGAAGCTGCGTCAAAGTCTCCCTTAAAAGGTCAGTGGTTATTTATCTCTGTGTGTGCGTTTCTTCGGGGGCTATTTTTATCTCCAAAGAATCATTTCCTGAAATTCCTCAGCGAACAGAGTCCACAGTCTCTATAATATATGTGTGAGACTGTGCTCACTACTTGTGACTTGGTGCAATGAGAGAGAGAGGTTTTTGAGACCGGTGTGTGGACAGAGGAATGTCTGCAGTGTATCGAGACTGTGCCATATAAGGTCACTGGGTTTTAAAAGAGATTCTTCATTGAGATGAACACCTTTTTGGTTTTGGATCAAACTTTACTTTTAAAGTTCTCGAGAGAATTCGGTTTAATGTCTTTACTTGCATAGAGCTCTTTTTGTTTTGTAAGTTTGTAACCACCACACACACAAGACACAAGGATATCTTGTTGTGCAGTCAGGATGTATCGAATGATAACAACAATGGGTCGTACAAATGTGTGTGAGTGCCACTCGAGTGTAGTTTTCAAATGAACACAAAACAAGTTTCATGTGAAAAGAAGTTAAAAACTTAGATGAATTATTTCTCTCTCTCTCTCTCTTTGTGACACCCTGTCAACACTTCTTTTGTGGATTGTCTTATTTATTCTCTTACAAAGAATTTCGACGAAATGTATATAAATCACATTTTCAGGGAAAAGATGTAAAATTATGAGAAGGAGTGAAATATGTCTGGAAATCTTAAACTGACACTTGTGCTTGTAAATTTACTAGGAAAACTAAGTCCAACGTTCTCCCAATTGGCGTCTATGAAACTGGCAAAGTCCCCGTTTGTCGTGATCTCGGTGATAGGTCAAGAATTGTTGGCTGGAGGGTCCTTTACCGCGGCAGTTGTCGTATTGGAAGCGGCACTTAAAATTGGAACGGCGAATTTAAAACTGAAAGGATCTGTGTATTCTGCGCTGTCGTCGGCCTATTGGGCGCTTAACTCTCTCGATAAGGTACGAATGATAAGCTTTGTACATACATTATTGTCTTATTAATAATCACATTGAACTATGTTGTGTTAATGTGTTTGTTCTTATCTTACAGGCGATTTACTGGATGCGCGAAGACTTAGCAGCAGCGAAATCCTTAGGAGACGTCTCTGGAGAATGTCGTGCTCACGGGAATCTAGGCTCAGCGTATTTCTCGCAGTCAAATTACAAAGACGCCTTAACATCCCACCGGTACCAGTTAGTTCTAGCGATGAAGGCAAAAGACACAGGAGCAGCCGCAGCAGCGTTGACATCTTTAGGTCACGTGTACACAGCCATAGGAGACTTATCAAATGCTCTAGCCTCACACAAACAGTGTGTTCAACTTTTAAAGCAACTTCCAGACCCTCTCGCCGAAGCGCGGGAGATCGGAAACGTCGGTTCAGTTTATTTAGTTTTAGGCGACACAACGTCAGCGATTTCATGTGCTTCAGAACACCTGCGACTTGCGAAGACTCTAGGATCTCGAATGGAAGAAGCTCGAGCTCTGAGCGCTCTAGGAAGCGCACACCATGCGGCTCGATCGTTCGAGTTGGCAATAGAATATCACAGTTCTGTACTAAGGATCGCCACGGAAGTTCTCCACGATAAGGGCATAGAAGGACGCGCTTACGCTGGACTAGGAGCTGCAGCACGTGCCATGGGGAATTTAACGCTAGCGAAAGACTACCACGGGAAACAATTAGATGCAGCACTAGCTGGAAGAGACAAAGTAGCCGAATCTCGAGCGTGTTCTAACCTAGGGATAGTTTTTCAATTGATGGGAGACCACGACGCAGCCCTGAAACTTCATCAAGCTCACTTATCTATAGCGTTGTCTTTGGGAGACCGTGCGGGAGCTGGAAGAGCTTATGGAAACATTGGAAATGCATACAGCGCTTTAGGATACTTTGAAGAGGCGATTAAGTACCATAAACAAGAGTTGGCTATTTCTAAAGCCGTGAGTGATCGTGGAAGTGAAGGAGCCACGCATGGGAACTTGGGTGTGGCTTGTCAAGCGTTAGGATGGATGGAAAAAGCGTTGTCACACTATCAAGCTCATTTGGGAATCGCTCGTGAATTAAAAGACAGTGCGGGTGAAGCCGTAGCGCTCTTGAATTTGGGACATTGTCACAGCGCGGCAGGAGAGTTCCGCTCGGCCATTCCCTATTACGAGAGTTATCTAATGTTAAGCCAAGAGTTGGGGGATGCCGAAGGCGAAGGAAAAGCTTGTCACTTTCTAGGCTACGCACACTTTTCGTTAGGAGGGTGGCGTGAAGCTGTGAGGTATTATGACCAGGATTTGGTTCTAGCTAAAGAGTTGGGGCACAAGAATGGCGTGGCTAGAGCGTATTGTAACCTCGGACTTAGTCATGGAGCGTTGGGTAATTGGGAAATGGCGTTGGAGTGTCAGAAAGGATTCCTGGCGGTGGCACATTCAGCGAAAGATGTCCAAGGAAAGTATAGAGCGTTGGGGAATCTGGCGAATGTTCTACTGAAGTTGGGTAAAGGAGAGGAAGCTGTGGGAGTTCTTAATAAACAATTGATGGTTGCAAAGGCCACAGGAGAAAAGTCGTTGGAAGCTGCGGCGTATGGAGCGTTAGGGTCGGCGCATAAAATGCTCAAGCGGTATGATTTGGCTCTGGGGTTTCACACGCAGGTCAGTGAAACTTATAATGAAGGAAAGAGCAATTTAATGGGGAAAAGTACAAAGTTTGAATGAATTAATGGTTGTTGCAGGAACTAACGATTTTGCAAGAGAGCGGAGGCGACTCCAAAGGAGAAGTTCGAGCCCATGCAGCGTTGGGAGGAGTTCACATGACCCTAGGGAAATATTCAAGTGCCTTCAAATGCTATGAAGAAATGTTAGAGCGTGCAAAAGACTCTGGAGATTCGGGATTGGAAGCACAAGCTTATGGGAACCTTGGAATCGCTCGGATGAACACTGGAAGTTATGAAGAGGCTGGTCAGTTTTTCCAAGCTCAGTTGAGTCTGTTACAAATTGGAAGTGGAGGAGGAGGAGGCGGGGAAGGTCGAGCAACGACAGGAAATAGTAAAAAGGGAAGTAGTTCATCGGTGTCATCGTCAGTTGAACTTAGCAGAGCTTACCGTCACTTGGGAGAATGCCATTCAGCCTTGGGAGATCATCAAGCAGCGTTAGGAGCTTATGAAAAAGCACTCGCTGAAGGAGAAGAGAGTTCAGCATTGTTAAAAGCTTTAGGGAGATCTTCAAGAGCATTGGGAATGTTGACTTCCGCGTTGACGTACTTTGAAAAGAGAGTGAGACTTTTAGAAGAGGCGCCTCAAGGACAAGGTGGGGTAGAACAAGGAAGCAAAGCGGAAGCACTTCATGACGTGGGAGAAACTTTGTTACTCTGTGGAAGGAGATCGGATGAAGCGTTGAGATGTTTTGAAGAATCGCTGAGACTGTCAAGGAGAGAGCAACAAGAGGGAGGAGGAACGTCAAAGAATAATAATAGTAGTAAGAATGGGGAAGCAGAGTCACATTGGTGGATGGGGAAAGCGCATTTCGCTCTGGGGGAGTTGGACGCAGCGTTAGGAGATCATACGGAGTCACTTAGATTGGCCACAGAGTGTGGGGATAAGTTGGGAGTGGCTAGAGCAACGGCAGCGTTGGGGAAAACTCATGAGGCGCTTGGGAATTTGGAACAAGCGTTGGTTTTCTTGGAAAGGTTCTTGGGAGACGCCCAAAAGACACGGGAGGAGGAGGGAGTTTCTTTGGAGAAAGTTTCGGCGTATTCGGCAATAGGTGAGTGACAAAGTAAAACTTTGTCGAAATTCGACTAATTTTGACATTACAGGAGGTTAACAAGTTTTTGTTGTGTTTAGGTCGAATTCACCACAACTTGGGGAACACAATCCAAGCAGTAGCGTATTTAACCCAAGGTCTACAACTCTTGGATGCCGTGACGCCAATTTCCAACAAGGCTCGTGAGGAAGAAGCTGTTCTCCGTTACTTTTTGGGACTGGCCTTTTGGACTCATGGGAATTTGGAGTCAGCGCAGGCGCATTTGGAAACGGCTACAGATCTCTTGGAGACAATTCGACAAGGCCTCCCTGGCGATGCTTCCTATTCACTTGCACTTTTCGACAGACAACTCTCAGCGTACGCAGCCTTACAGAGACTTCTCGTTCTTCTTGGACGTTCCGATTTGGCGTTACTGTTTGCCGAAAAGTCCCGAACTCTTTCACATTCAACGCTCCTTCCACCCGCGGCCCCACCTGTTGTCTCCTCATCGCTTATCAACTCTCTGGACGGACTTCTCGCTCGAGTTAATCGACACAATGCTCCAGTTCTGTACTTTTCTATTGCCTCGGGGTTTCTATACGCTTGGCTCCTTATTCCACTCAGAGGTTAGTGTTTTGAAAATTAAATTGACGTGGCATTGCCGTACATTACTAACTTCTCATTCTTTTGCATTCCACAGGAATCGTCAAATTTCACGAGACATGCATTGAAGAAGAAGATGATGAAGACGATCACGAGAACTCCGGCGAAGAAAAGAAGACTATCCTTGACAAAGTCATCCTGAGAAGTAGAGAAGCCCTCGGCGTGGACGGATGTGACCTCGACTCCGCCTCAGCCTCAGAGAACAATCTAACGTCAGCGTCATCTCTGTGGTCTCTCCACTTGGAGGAATTGGGCGAACGACTCAATGGAGAAGGATTCCTAAGACTAGCAGGAAGAAACCATCGGTTCAATTGTTCTTCGTATTCTTTGTCATCCTTATTTTCGGTGGGGAGTGCGGGGGGAGGGAGTGTTAAAAGTGCTCCAGCACTTCCATCTCCTTCGTCAACGTCATTGGCGGCACATCATCAAGCACAAGTCATTGGAGGTCATGGCGCCCTTCCTTCGGCTCTCCACTCGCTCTACTCTCTCCTCCTGGAACCTTTTGAAGAAGAATTGGCCGTACTGGACAAGACTTGTTTGAGGGAACTGGTGCTCGTGCTCCCCCCTCCCC
>Ga0194135_10000514_pt1 | contig 22972 bp, 10 predicted proteins | sample LitLau_LLRF_2013_FD_134024 | JGI IMG/M metagenome (GOLD analysis project Ga0194135, IMG submission 134024) | Freshwater sediment microbial communities in response to fracking from North America - Little Laurel Run_MetaG_LLRF_2013 (version 2) | ecosystem: Environmental > Aquatic > Freshwater >...
ACATGCTTCACATAATCTGAGATTGCATCTTCGAATTTATACAACACAAAGACATCGCTTTTGTTCTTCTGTGATGATTACGTAACCTGAAACTACACAGAACTTCAATGAAAGGTTGTTAAAAGTCAAAAGTGTGTACTTGGAATTTTGACTCGTATTTGGTTTGATTCTTCTAATTGGGTAATTTAATTTGGTTTTGGTATCATAGGAACAACGACGAGTTCGTATCGAGTAACATCTTCGTCGTCGTCGTCGTCGTCGTCATTCGCGTGGGGGCCTGAAATATTTTGAGAAGAAGGGATGCAGTTTATGAAGATTATTATGAACTGAGGCGCCGCTACTTATCTACTTTTACTTTATCGAGATCCCGCACTGATTTATAGTCAATTTAGGAGGTGACACGGAAGGAGAGAGGAAGGATGGGAGGAGTGACAGATGATGAGAAGTTGTATAGGATCACACCCACGCAGCAAATGTTGTCATCTTGTACGGGAGCTATCATGACTTCACTCTTGGGTTGGTACAAAAGACAATTCATTGAATCTCAAGTTTTAAGATTGTCTTGTTAATTTGATGGGTGACTTCTGTGGGTTACAGTTACTCCTTTGGATGTTATTAAAATTCGACTTCAGGCCCAGCAAAAAGCTTTACTTTCAAACAAGTGCTTCCTCTACTGTAACGGACTGATGGATCACATTTGTCATTGTGTCAATGGACAAGTTAACGCGTGGGTTAAGCGGCCAGGCCATTTTACATCTACAGTTGTATGTATATTTGCTGCTAACAATGATTTTTACGATAAATGTGTAGTCTGATTACTGATTGGTGTATATATGATGACATAATGAGTTTTGAATAATTATCATGTAGGATGCGTTTCAGAAGATAGTTCGAAATGAAGGGGTGCTTTCACTTTGGAGTGGACTTCCTCCTACACTTATCATGGCAGTTCCTGCAACTATTATTTACTTTGTGTCTTATGAACAACTCCGTGTTCTAATCAGTGACAAGTATTCTGAATACACTGGAGTTCAAGAGCAACCTGTTGTTATTCCATTAGTCGCTGGGGGATTAGCCAGACTTTGGGCTGTGACTGTTGTTAATCCATTGGAACTTATTCGTACGAAGATGCAATCAAAGAAGCTTACTTATAGAGGTAGGATGAATACTTTATTTGAAATATGTGGTTAGAATTGTCTAACTGAACGATATTCGATGGATTGATATTTTATCAATGGTTTAAATTAGAACTTTGCCAAGCTTGTAAAGACTTGTATCACGCAAAGGGAATCCGTGGGTTTTGGTTGGGATATCTGCCTAGCATAAGCAGAGACGTGCCTTTCTCAGCAATTTATTGGGGTACTTATGAGGGGATCAAGAAACTCTATCGGAACGAAAAAGATCCATCGATGCTTTTTAGCTTTTGTGCTGGAGCAACCGCTGGCTCAGTAAGTAGTAAATCTCATGTAGTTTTGCAATCAGACCTATTAATTATTATTAATTGACTTTAGATCGCAGGAACTTTAACATTGCCATTTGATGTTGTAAAAACTCATAAACAAATTGAATTGGGGGATATGGATTTTGCAGTGAAAGGTAAAGAACGTAAGTGTGTGTCGTCGCTTTCCGGCTTGGGTAGAGGTAGAAGTAATGCCAGTTCGTTTTTAGCTTTTTAATAATCATTGTGTTTAGTTTTTTTTGCTTGTAGCTAAAAATGCTGGCATGAATTTAACTTACATTTATTTTATGAATGAATGCATAATGAATTTGATTTTACAAAACTCCAGGAAAAAACCTTGCAACCACGAGACAAATATTATCCAAGATATATACGACCTCAGGAATCAACGGACTGTTTACTGGATTAGTTCCTCGTGTTGTTAAAATTGCTCCTGCATGTGCAATTATGATTTCTACCTACGAATTCGGGAAAAGATTTTTTACGAAGTATAACAGACAGAAGTTGGAAAAGAGTCAGTAGTGTTTCCTACAGATTGAGGGAAAAGGCACCTAGCTGCCGAACCAAAGTCATTGCATTTTAAACAGCTGTGTTTTTTTCTTTTGAATATAGTTAAACATCACAAATATATTTTGATTAATGATTATAATACATGTATATGCCAATAAATACAAGAGTGAAACAGAAAATTTGTGTAAAATTACTTCTAGCTGCTTTATTTTTTCAAAATTTCACTCCAACGATGAAACAAAAATTCAACAGCGATCAGTATACAACTGTACAAAACTTGTAAAGCCTAACCTAGTTCATAAACTGCAAATTTCAAATTAGGATGACCCTTTTCTAATGGTAATAAACCTGGAAGATTAATCGTTTACGTAATCATTTAATTGGTATAGGATTGTTCATGTGTGTATAAATTATGTGATCATGTTGGATTTACACATCCATTGAACACTTACGAATTATTGAATAAGACATCGCATGCGATAGTTCTTATATTACCCATGCTAATTTGAAATCTGTCCACAACAAAGTATTCTAAATAGCACATTTTTATCTTTACGTGACAGCTGCATAGTGACCTTGACCTTTCTTCGAAGCAAAAAGCCAGTTCGTAACGATACATAGAGGTTAACTCCCCATTTAAATCAGCATATCTTGAGCATTGCATCTTTTACATATTTCAAACTCGTAACTAGATTAGTTTGCTTAATTAATCAATTACAGAATTTTTACAGGCACAAAAGCTTCATGTCAGAAGACCATTTAGACTACCAGTATACTCCGTATATTGCTGCACATCAATCTCGCTCTTTATAATGATAAAATATTGTCAATGAAAATGAAATCCAAGAATTAACTTGTGTGAAATTATAAGTACACGCGTTACTTATACAAAGAGGATAACAAACTTTATACGGCTGCGATATAATAGGGTACAGAACAATAATTAGAAACAATATCAAATAATTCTTAGAACTGTGTTTTATACATTTCATCATTATCATTCCTGAGATTTATCTTATAAGTTACTAATACTCTTCTTAAATCGATTGCATTGCAGAAACTCAGACAATAAGGCACTGAACATTCTGATAAGAATAACAGATGGGTAGAACAGCTGCTTTGCTTCTCATTCGTACACTATTTACAATTATGTAACAGTTTTGTGACACTGCACTAGCATTTTAATAATCGACTGCATAAGCAACGCATTATTGCATGTGACTTCATTGGAGTTCGTTTAAAAAAATTGCATACGAATGCTGAAAGTAATATCGATTTAACTACCCTAGATGTGTGCTTCAGTTTCATGCGACTAAAAGTGACTTGAAAATACTATGCTCAGTGTTCGGTAATGATAAAGGTACTCTTAAGTAAGTTTTTATGCAAGATAGTATCTTCTCCCTGTACAAAGGCTTCGAATAGTTTACGAGGAATAGCAAGTGGCTATGTTGTATATGAGCATATAAGTGCAGTCAAAATCTTTTCTAATTTTACTGGCTGAATCAAAGGCTGTAAAAGTGGAAGCATGCAATACATTTTGAGTTATCGTTGCATATACACCATACAAAGATACAAATACAATTAATAAAAAGAATTTACCCCCTGTTCGATTTAAATTACGCTGCGAAGGACAATAATATTACGATTACGTATAACAACAACAGTATTTTAAGTAATAAAAACATGTTTCATAAAAATCTTCTGTCCCTACTAAAACATTGCATTAAATGTGGAAGTAAAATCCTTTTCTCTTATTGCATTAAAATTTCTTAGCTTCGAAAAAAGCTGCCATATCTTTTATTTTCTTTCCACTTTCACTTCTGCCGAGTGTGGAAACGGGGGAGACTCCTCCAGTGTTTGCTCCTGTAACTCGAGTCATCTTAGACTTGATTTCAATTGAGCTAGTAGTAACTTCTCTTCTTAAAATAGGTTTGACGTTAAATGACTTGCATTCTAGGTCTCTGGTAACCGGTGGGCATTTTTGTCTCGTTAATACAACTTCTTTTGTTAGTTCTGTACATGATCGAGTTGATCGACAAGTTTCATTTTTCTTTTGGAGAGTCCACAAAGCAATTTTCTCTTTAACGTTTATTTCATCCTGTGGGGAGGTAACTTGCTCAGGCGAGCTAAGATTCCCTTTGTGTACAGCTTCTCCAACGGAAGAATATATTTTGGCAACTAGAGGTGTAGAAGACTCTTCTGTCTTAAAGGATTTTGTAGAGTTAGAATATAATACGGGAATGTCTTCTGAGAAAGCTCTTTTTCTTGGAGACTCGAAATTGGGAAGTTTAGAAGTAGAAATGTCATTGCTGGCATCAGCATTGCCACTAGACCCTGTTGAACTTGAGTTTATTGTCGCAGTAGTTACTTTGCTTGAAGAGAAAACGGATTCTATCGATGTATATGAACCGTCTGGAGAAGGTTTGTTGGGATCTTTTGACTCTGAAGGTGAAGTTGGAGATTTCTGACTAATTCCTTCATTAATTTTTTGTCTCAAAAAGGTTCTCCTTTCTTCTTTGTACTTTTCAATTCTTTCCCGTGTACTAGGATCATTCATGTCAACAGAACTCATCGCTACCCTTAAGGCTTGCTGAACTTTCTCTGGAACTATTAGAACAAACAATTCATTACACTCCTCATCGATTCTAAGATAAAAGGGCAGAAGTAATAACCACGACTGACTTACCAAGTCCCCCATCTTCCAAAGAATCACATACATTCCCGTTTACAATTCCCAATACCACATTTTCTTTAGATGCCACTCGACTTTCTTCTTTACTAGGCCGAAGTTCGGGATATGTGTCAGACCTTACCATTGCCTTCTTGCGAGCTCCTGCTGACGGCAGGTCTTCTGCCGAAGTCATTGACTGTGTCATAAGAATGTCCCCCACGGAGAACCTGTGATGCTGGAATCTTCCACTTCCTCCATTGCTGCCAGCTTTATTCAAACTACATCTGCTTCCACTAGAAGACGGAGAATTTTTTCCTGAGGGTTTAGGAAGGCCTGGGCCTGACCCAGAAGAGCTATTGGGAGATGGAGAATCCCGTCTACCTTCAAACTTCGACAGCAATTCCTTTACACTTTGCTTTCTATTAGCCAGTCTTTTAGCATCAGCTAATTTCCAAGCATTCCCAACTCCAGACGACCCATCTTTATCAGTCTTTACAATAGCTGAGCTTAGTGATGGTTCACTCATCCGTTTTGATAATGAGATCTTAGGATGAACAGCTGTTGAATTTAGAGAACCCTCATCTTGTTCCTTTGTGTCTATCGCCGTCTCAAGACTCTTACTTTCTTGATCGACTGATTGGCTAAGCATATCTTCGGTTATAATAATAAAGTCGTGCTTGGTTTCAGATAAAGGGGCACTGCTACATCTCCCTAAAGGCTTAAGTTCACATCTTTTATTGCTATCACTCTCTAATATAGATTTATCGGAGTCAAACGGAAGCTCATCAGGAACCACTCCAGGATCTAGACCGATGCTTACACTTTCATTCATTGAAATGTCATTTTCGTCTTCCTGTGTCACTGCTGCTTGAATATCAGAGTCTTCAACGAGTTCTAATGAATACAACGGATTTTCAACAACTAATGGACTATCAATATGTCTTATTTCTCCTTCTTCTTCAGTTGAAGAATTTGGCGTTCCAACGGAAGAACTGGTCTGACTTTCAGTACTTTCATTTCCAGGAGACGTTCTGTTACCTTGAAGAATCAATCCTGTTTCAGGCTCCTTTGTAGCACTTGCACTGTTACTACTACTGCTAAAACTTTGCTCCGGCTCTTCCAAACTGTCTGATTGGAATAACTTCATGGAGGGAGTTTGAACTTCAAGATAAGTTACCATATCGTCTGTTTTTGAGTTGGAAGGGCTGGATGGAGAAGCAGAAGATACTTCTCCCGGAGATGAGGGGCTCAAAGCCATAGGAGAATGCTCGACTTTAGAAGGATTCTCTTCAATTTCTGTATAATGGTTGATGACGGGAGGTAGTGTGCGTTGTTGTTCTGAGTGATTTTGAACATTTTCATCGATTTTGTTATAAAATCTAACACTTTCGTAATGAGTTTCATCTTCTTCACTTTTTTGTCTGTTTAAGAGCGAATTATTGCTAATACTCCTTGGAGGTGCAACTGGTGGAACAATTATGACGGGGTGGCTCTTTGGAACATCGATTGTCTCGTATCGACCTAAATTTGTATCGCTTTCATCAATATCTTCGTATATATTTCCTTCAGCACTCGACTTGTTATAATCAGACTCAGATATATTTTCGTAATGTTCACCAGAGTATAATTCTTCTGAAGTTTCCAAATTATTTTCAGCTGTCTGTGGAATTTTCACGCATGCAGGTGGAGACGAAAGTTCTGAATTATTGAAGGAAGAGGTGCTTGTTGTAGTTTGAAGAGTTGTAGGTCTCTTTCTGACAGGAGCAATAGGCTCATTTTGATATATCCTGTCATTTTCGTAAATATGGGGAGCATTTGGTCCCTTTTCAATTATTCCATCGTCTGTTGGAGTCTTAATCAGCTGGTTTTTAGGGCTGGTCGAGGAATTTGCCTGGATAAGCTTAGAAATATTTTCATAAACTGGAGAAACTAGAACAGTTTTTCTTTCTACGCTTGAAGTGTTTTTTAAAGCTGTCTGGACACAATCAACTGATTTAGTTAATTCATAATCAGCAGCTACTTTTTCTGTCACTTCAGCTGAGGTAACTCCAGCTTCGTACAAAGGACACACGAACAAACTCGCAGCACCAACTTTATTAACGTTTGATAAAAGAGACCCCTCTTTAGAACTTGCATTGGCGACTTGATCAAAATGTTCTGCTGATGAAGTAGACGATATTTCGTTGATTAAAGGAGAGTAGACAATGTTGGTTGAACAAAACTGACCATCCTCCGGTGTGGACATTTCAGAACTTTCATCTTCACAACTAGAGTTTTTGTCCAATTCATGCTTGGTTGTAGTAGTAGGGGTATTGTCCGATGTATCTTGGAGTTGACTTAAAGAGAGAGACGACGTAGCGACTGATTTTGTTTGCGTAGTTCCATAAAGTAAACTAATCATATCTTCGTGAGTTGAAACACCAACATCGGATAACTTAGTGTTAGAGGTTTGTACTTCAGAGTCTCTCCACTTACTAGGCCTAACTTTGGGTTTGATTGCAATAGGTGATGATGAGGCATGTCGAGATACAGACTCGTCACCACTAGAACCACAATTGGACATTCTGTCATTGCTTGCGATAGGAACAATAAGAGATGCTACACTTGGTGGAGGGGTAACAGGACTGCTTCGCTTAAACCGTTCTCTTTCTTCTGATCTTGATCGTAGGCCACAACTCCCAGCACCTTTATGTATCCCTGGACTAGCTAAATTACTCTCAACACCACTAGACAGACCCTCGAGAGACAACTTTGACGAAGATTCTTGTGACATTGTTTCTTCTTCCAGTGTTTCGTCGATGTATACAGGATTTCCATTTCGAAACTCACCGAACTCAAAATAAGAGTCATGAGATATCGAACTAAATAAAGAAAATTATGAACACTTTAAATCAAACAAATCATAAACAGTACATATTGCTGAGCTATTAAGAAACAAGTGTTACCGATTGTGAGTTTTTGGGTTCATTCTAGGATCATTGCCGTTTGTTAACGTCGATTGCGGTGGATTGTGAAACATAACATGGACATCAGTCAGCGCGGTTGTTGGAGTAGCTGGACTTGATTTGCTCAGAGAAGATTCCATTTCTTCCATGACTGATGCTGAATCCAAATCTCTGTCGCATTTTCCAGCTGGAGAGGAAATATCGCTGTTGCCGTTCGTATTTGTGTGATTATTGTACAATGGAGATGAAACGAGTGACTCGACGCTCTTTACTGGTCTAAGACGCCCGGCCCAGTTAGTCTGCATTCCTTGTGGCCCAGCGACAGGCATACTTCTTGTCTTTTCGTATTTGTAATCAAGCAAAGCATTACTTTTCTATCCATCAAAATTTCGACCAAAAATCAATAGCATGTTTATATTCACTCACAATGACGGTGATATCTCCAGGAGTAAATGTTTTCCTTTGAGGTTTAGAAAAAGAGCGATTTCGGGAAAAGAAGTGTTTCCATCCCATAGGTGAACGTTTGCTTTTTCCTCCAGCCCCTCGTCGGCCTGGTAGATCGATCACCGTATGATACTTAGGAGGAAGGCTTGAAGGTCCTCCTCCAACGTCTATAAACTTCCGATCGTCTCTAATTCGGTCCTGGGCTTCTTCCAAAGACATTAATTTCATTGGTGAAGACGATATAGCAAGAGACTTTGGTCTTCCCGATGGTCCTGATGATGCCCTGTGACTCAAAACTGTCGTCGTTGTTGGATAGTTGGAAGGAAGTTTGTCGTTAAAAATGAGATCAGCGTGTCGAATTAAATACTCCGTCACTACGGCTTGTACTCCGATGCCCTAAAACGTAGAAAAACAAACGAATATTTGAAATCAATCAGTTGTAATATCTTTTACGTAATCTACAGTATAGTAACACAAAATCTGCTGATTTTATCAGAAGGGCTACTGATACCTTTAAAGCAGCGACACCACCTGCTTCAAGTTCTCGGCATCTAATAAGATTAGGGGCCCATACTATCGCCATATTCTTTGGTGTCATTCCTGTGTCTTGACTGCACTGGGCAACTCGAGACAGATGCTTCATTAAATACTGCAAGGTTCTGTTAATTAATCAAAAGAATGAGTTTCAGGACTACACTATCAGAAAGATATTCTCGGGAAAAACATATACCGATAATGCGGGGGAGGAAGTTCATGCACAACTTCTCTCATCTTGAATAATCGTTCTTCGTCGGAGGACTTAGCAGCAGCCACGAACTTCTCGTATAATTGATACGTACACAGAGGGTTGGGAAGTTCACGAAAGTACATTTTGAGGAGAGAAGACACAGCATGTATGTCTTGTTTTATGGCTGCATCTCCTTCCAAATTAGGAACCTTGTCTTCATCAAACGCGTTTCTAACAAAACAAAAACATTGCTGTAGCCGCTTAACGTAATGAAGTAGTGAGTTACAACTGATCAGAAGCTGATTTGTAGCTTTTCGTTCACATTTATTTATCATTTCAGTTTACAATAGAACAATCTCACCTCAACTTTTGAATGTTAGATGTAATCCCTGAGAGCCTGTAGACACCATCGACTATCCCGTGAGTTTCAATAAACTCAGCACAGCATAGTAGAACAGTAGGAACTACACAGAACAAAGTAAGCACGTTAAGTATTTATCACCGATGAATTTTCATAAAGTAGGCTTTCATCTGTCCTCACTTTCGTTTCCGGAGTTAAGTAGATGTTCAGCCAAATCACAACTGAAGACACGTTCCCTCAGGATACCAGATTGTTTTAGTCTTCTTCTTGAGGGACGTGATAGAATAAAACTCCTACAAGTCAAATAATTAGAGGTTTATCTTGCAATTTGATAAGTGATTGATAAGAAACATTTTTGCCATCGAAATAAGAGGAGTACCTAAAGAATGCTATTAACTTCCCATGCTTCCTTAGTACAGGTTTATCTGGAGCAGTTGTCGAATTTGACGAAGAAGAAGTAACACTGAGTCTTTGAAGTCTTCTGACTGATGGCACAACCGGAAGTCCAGCGGGGATTTTATCTCCAATAACCTGAGGAGTCATCATGAATAAGTATTGAAACTTAGATTCCTCGTTCTGGAGAAAACTTAACACTTTGGTTTAAAGCCCTACCTCAACGTAATCTCTGGGAAAGAACCCCACGTGAAATCCGCGTTTGCCTCGCCACCAAATACTTTCTTCAGGGGGAGGCATATCAATCACTGAAATCATATCTCCGACCTGCATAAATCGAATTGAGTATGGAAATATGATCTCTCTGCATGGCTTTCAAATTATGCCCTTGAACATTTGGCTAATGAGATAAACCCGGTGTGAACACGACTCACTCACCTCAAAAGAGATTTCATCTGGGGCTTGTGCAGCGTACTTGCGAACTGCATGAGCAGCTGCAACTGCTGGGGTATTAATAGCACTGTCATCTGATGAGACTATATGTCTCCCACGATTGTCCAACTGTAAGTGTGGTAGAATTAATTATTCAAGTAGATATTTACCATCTTAAATATGTTAATTGAATACTTCGAAATATTCTTCGGTCTCAAGCATGAACTTACCTCTAACCAACTTAGAACAGTTCCACAAGTTATCTTATTCGTAGGCAAATCACTCAACCGGGCAAGGTATCTTGTCACAAATTCTCGACACTCATTCTGTGTACACACCCCAAGCAAACAAAGTTTTATAAAATCATAGAGTTACAATGTAAAAATAATCCTACCACAATCTTGCTTAACAGCACCTGTCGCAACTACACACTAAAACTAACTCTAGGGAATCACACGATTTCATTTTCATCCCGAAGAAATTGCACAATGACTACGAATAGTTAAGAAAAAAAACTTTTTTTCAGAGAATGAATCACCCAGATGGTCTTGGTAAGTCTCTATTATGTAGTTTGGGAATATTTAGATAGAAAACTGATTCACACCGTTCTTGTCAATTCATTACTGCTGACTAAATCTGCAGGCAAAAAGATTTATAAAAAAGACGAGAATGGTAGATGCTGACACAGCTCATGGTTTACAAGGATAGAGCAAACAGACAATACACACAGGGAGAGATAACTTGACGAAAGGGATTTGAAAAAAGAGAAAGATATCTTTTTGATGAAACACGGAAGTGATCCATCCCAATAGCAGGAGGACGGACAAACTGAGCTAACAACGTGAGTGACAAAGTGAATTGGGCATAGTACTGCCTACTAATAATAAAGGTAGTAATAAGTATACTAGTTAGCTAGGTTGTTACAAGATGTAAAAAGGAAATGGTGCACCCACATGGCACTGTTGTTCATCGTTGTTAGCAGACGCAGTCCCAGATGATAATGCTTTTGAAGGATGAGATGCTGTCGATGCAGATGATGTTGCGACTATTGGATATGGCTTGTCCACAACCTCTTCGAGAAGTGAGAAACTTCGATCCCAAACGCACCTGTGAAGTTGCTCGTCTAGCATGAACAAATTTGCGTGGGTCCTGCGGATTGCCCAACTCTGCCCACTACTCGTCACCTAATCAAGGGATAAGAAAAGTTACTATCACAGTTCAAACAATAAAAAACTTTATAAGCTTCATTATCATTGACCGTTAAGGTTGTGTTGTTATATATGTACTCAAACACAGATAATTCTTGTATAATAGTTAATAGTGGCTTGGCATGCTATGCGGATATTATCTCAGGAGGAAAACTGTACCGGTGATACTATTCAAAATGGCAATATATAGCAATAAAGGAAGCTACACATAATCATATAACCTCCTTTCCTGTCTTACTGCAGTCTTCATGAATTTTACGATCAATATTGCGATGGACCTTTTCAATAGACTGAATCAATGTCACACATATATCTTTCTATTTCTGCGCTAAACTCGCCCTACCACTTACGCTAATTAATTTTATTTTGCATTAGTGTTTTATCAGTCGGCATAAAATTAATTTGCAGAAACTCAATTTATGGTTGGTTTGGTTCACCATTTCATCTGTTGTATGAGAAATAAATGACTGTAATTATACAACAATAATTATCGTAATTACAACCTACTCTAGCTCGAATTTGTGTGTACAATCTACTGCATTGGATTGTATATAAAATCATTATACAGTTGTTTGCATTATTTTGTATTACATCATAACAACCACTGAACAAATTAACCTTAATGGTATGAGCATCACCTGCAATACCGAAGTGTGATTATTGGCATGCATATAGTTGAAGGTGTCGATCGTATCTAAATATAAACATCTTCTTTCGTCAAAAATTGCTTACGATTTTACAACATGCAAGCAACTTGAAATGTCAAAAAGTGCCACTATATAAGGAAGCAATCAATGATACTCCTCTGCTTGTCCTCTGGTTTCTTTCCTATTAAGGATTAAGGATATCTCACTGTTTGATGGACTGACGGAGGAAAGATTTGCACATCCTCTATTGCCTATCATTGCCCATTCAACGCGTTTGTTACAATTCATATACATTTAAAAGCTGTGATTGGTGTGTCAAATACATTCATGTCTCAATGAGAATCCGACATTACTTGCCGTCTTGCCAGAGGAATAGAACAAAGTTATCACTCACAACACTCACAAGCTTCAAAAGTAAAATATCTCTAACATAATTACATCATCAATTAATCTATCTTCTCAGACAAACAATAACAATTAAAGCAAAGTGACAAATGTGACACATGCTCGAAATCAGAAATTAGACCAGCTAGGTTATATTTAGATCTAGAGAAGCACAAGTAATTGAAAAACTAACCTCAATTGAAAAGGCACATTTCTCCAGTGGTTCATCTCCATTACAACTAATTGGTTTAGAAGGGTCATCCCGTATTTGAATCTGGAACAGAAAACACGTGCGTAATAATTTGCTTTTAATGAGTTAGATCATTAACATAGTTTATCCTATTTGAGTCTCGCTCAAAATGCGCTCCCAACAAGCTTCTCTTAAAAGTCAACTCGTCATCGTCATATCATGATAGAAAACAGACAAGGTGAACGTAAAAGTAGAGACTTTTTACGCCTGTGAGCTTAGCTGACTGATGTGAAGGAATTGCATTTCACATTTTCCATCTTTTGTACTCTTGTCTGATCCCTTGTTCAGTTACAACAAAACCTTTTTAACGAGATTATAAGTTTTAATCAGCCGTAAAGTCCCAGCATGACTATAAAGAGTGAAATGAAATCTGATACATTTCCCTGCTGAACCCGCTAATTGGCCATATTCAGCATAGTACAAGAATGTGTACGACACTAGGGGAACCACACCCAGATTTATACGTCGTCACATGAATATGTTGAATCTTGAATCACCAATCTTATGCATACAAATGCTCGTACCTCAAATCCACATTATGCCAAAAGTAAGATGCAAAGAATTAATCCTAATTCCTAATCTTATTGTGTTCGTTTGCAGATTTCAGCCGGCTTGTGTGTTAGTAAGAGAAAATAGATGACACGTAAAAAGTGCGAGTGGTCTTGTGAAGTCTGGTTAGACCAGATGAGATTTTGACTAGCTTTATTGCAAAGTCTTTGAATATATTATTTGTGCCACAGGGCATCTTATTCACATACAAACACAAAACAAGTTTGAGATGAAGAAGAAAGTAAAACTTACTTTGCATGCGAAAATACTAATGTTTAGTCATACAAGCTTTATATCTGTATCTTAAGACGATTTACGATGGTTTATTCTGAAACAGAGCTCACTTTTAATTTTCTAAATCACGATGAAAAGAGCTCTGGCAATAGTCAATCAAAATATTCTTCAACTCTGTGAACTGTAGTACATCAATACTAAGACAAGTCAATCTTAATACAATTCGTGATTATATTCACACCTTATTAAAACAGCTTTTAAATGCGATTAAAAACAATTTTGTATTTAAAAAAGATATGAATGGAATCCAAAATTTTATCGGTTGTTGCTTGAATGCATATAATAATCTATCATGAAATCAATACACGAAATGAAACTTGCGTAGACTTATATCAATCAAATGGTGCAGTACATATTAAATATAGGAGATGACAACAATTATTAGTGCTCATTATCATTGAATAAAACTACCAAGTATTATTAGACAATAGTCAATAAACAGACACAGACACCGTTTCTTTTATTACCCCAATTTACCCCATGGATATGCATGTTTGATATAACTTGATAACCCTTCAAAGTTACCTTCATAAGTGAACAGGCAGAAGAATGCTTATACGTATATTCATGCATTGCTTATACAGACAAACCTTATAAGAGCAAGATTGAATATCTTGTAAGAGCATTAAGAAATAAGAAAGTACATCACACCTTTTAGTCTCATTACATTAAGATACTCTCTTCATTAAAATAATTTAATAAGTTTTCGCCTTGATATGTGACACGCTCAAGAGAAGTCAGACTGGTGAGCCTAGTGTAACATTTACACGCATAACAGTTCCCTTCGACAGTTCATTAGTTTACACACTTATCTTGCCTAGAAATCAAAATGCGTGTGCAGTGTGTGTCCTTCCTTTCTTAATTTCAATGTGCACAAGAGCACAAGTAAGTTAACTCTACTAACATAGCTCAGCAATCAACCTCAGTACTTTGGCTAAAAGGAATTTTAATTCATGCCAAATTATACAAATGCAGATATATGCATTATTATATTATTAAACTCATATAAATTCCTACAAAGTAAACAAAAACGCAATGGAATGATGGAATGATTATAGCTCTTCACTTTTTTACGTTCCTATTCTATTATTTTGAAGTCAAGTCAAGGCTGATGAAAGATATTTTTATTTTTAAATCATGAATTTCAATTTACTACAACCACTTATCTGATGAAACCCAAGAGAACGTACCTTTAAGGTTGGCAATTCCACACAATCATAATGGAAATGAGCACATTCTTCTAATTTAGGAAACCTGGGATTGTTTCCACTGGTTGTTGCAACTGAATTAGACGCTGCACTCACACTCGAAGCTCTTGATCCTGTAGGAACTGCTGAAACCAAGTGCTGGATACGAATACTTCCACGGGAAGTTTCAACTTCCGATGCTTCCCAAATTCCACTCTGAAATTCAAATGAAAATACTGATGAGATGACTGAAAATGTTAACAACTATGTGACCATATCAAATAGGTATTTACATTTAAATAACAGATACAGAAATCCGTTGCGAGAATTATAACCTAGCTAACAGACAAACTACTCAATGAGCTGTTGAAGCGATAGCTAGTTGCTAAATATTTTTTCACATTTATGGCACGGGGAACTCACGAACCTATGGATGATGCTACTGAATGTTTTCTTTTATGTCTGAATATGCTTAGAATTAGAATGAAAACCCGTTTTGCAGATGGTATGTTCGCAATATTCAGTGCCTGCACTACATCAACCGTCACTTTTGATCTGTTTTACGTGAAAACAGTTGCTGCTTTTTAGCAAAGAGAATTGGCAAATATACACTAATTATGCAAGATGGTATCCATTCACTCCACAGGATACATTTCACACAATTCCTTCCGTTGTTACCTATTTCATGTAAATGCAAAAGCTTGTATTATTTCTATGTAATCTACTAACTTCTTATGATAACAATTCTACTGCGATTAAGTTATTCAAGTGTCTCCGGAGAAAGGCAATATATATTGCAGCATTCCCCACATGAGTTGAAATCAGATTTTTAAAAATCTCTTAAATAGTGAACAATTTTTCTAAAAACACGCAATGCAACAAGACAATAATATTTAATACAAAATACGAATTATTATAATTGTCCGCGATAGTTAAGAGAGGATACATAGGGATTGAATGAATAAGGCTGATGATTGCGTGAAAGTACACACAAAAGTCGATTACACGTGTTATACTGTAACTCATGATAATCATTATGTCTTTTGGCCAAGCTACAGCTACACCAAAGATACACGAGGGTTCTGTCAAAGTAAGTAGGGTCAATAGTATCATAAAACTGATGAAGAGGAAACTAGGCTATACTATTTTATATCTACATTGCTGTAGTTTTTTCAGGGGTTTAAGAGATCAACATCAAGAGAATTTTAGAGAAGATGAGTTTCTCATGAAGCATTGAAACGGCACAGCGTTTTCAAAGTTTCAGAACGATTAGGCTCACTTCATGCATTAAACTTTTCAGTCTCCACCCAGCAAAATGAGCTTACTGCTATTTACAGTGCTACTCGTGTGGATGAAACATTTTTGAAACAAATACACCCGAACATCCATCACGACATGACACGAAATTGCTTTGACAAGCAAAAATTAAACCTTTACATTAAATTCACAGTTAGACAATTACTTATTCATTACTAACAATAACTATAATGGTTCGTAACTCTCCTAGCGAGCGCATGCAACTCGTCAGCCTTCTGTTATTCCCTTCAAGAAAAGATGTGATTTGGCAAAGACATGCTCGTCTTTACAGCTTTGGTTTCTTCATGACATTTAAAAAACATTCTTCTCATCATTCAATTTAATTGTTTAAAATGTTATTTTGCGGTCAAGTCGTGCTTACCGTCTCTTACACAAAAGAAGTTATATTTAGTTTCTACCACGAAAATAAATATTACTGTAGTTTAAAGCAATCTAAACAGATTTAAAAATACAGAACTAATAAATACTTTCTACTTGAGATTTCATCATGATGTGAAGAAATGATGATGTGTAAGATTTCTGACTTAGATTAGAACTATTTTCAGCCGTCTAATATTTTTAAACCATAAATAAACGTTTTAGTAGTAGAGAAATACACAACCAACCAACCTGAGACACATATTTTGGATCAATATCAGCCAAAGCCATAGATCTCCGTCCCATTCTTGGTGTAGTAGATGATCCAATCACCTCAACCATTGATCCAGACATGTCAACAAGGTATCTGAAAATAATAAAATACAGAGGTAATTTAATTCGATTTTGTGCCTAAAGAATGCTTACAGTTAGATACTTTGTGTCCTGACTATTCGATTTCCTTACAAAATTAATTCCTGAAATTATAAATACGGCTTACTATCTTACGTTTCAAATAGAAGCGACGGTCATTTGATGCCTACCAGATGCTCTTACTAAAACAGTCAGTAGAACTGTTTATGAAACTTTATTTGTAACATTTCAAACATACATTCAGGCGCAACTAAAGTAACAAAACAATCAGCAGATGTAGAAGGCTGATTTTAGTAGGTTAGTCGAACTTTACGTTCAGCTTAAAAGCGAAATGTGTGAAGCAAGTCAAATGTAACACTCTTATACTGAAGAACAATCAAAATGTATGAATAGACAAAAGATGTATGATTCGAACTTTTTTTCATATTTCTGGTTGAGTTGATTTCCTGAAAGAAGAAGAACTGTAGATCACACATGGATATAGAAACACGAAAGTTCTCTTTCAATACGAAATGCATAGAATCTGAGACAGCTCCGAAAGTAAAATTGGTTTAGCTTGTATATGTGGGATATTTCATGCAAAACTCGAGTAGAGACAGTAGAGATATGAATTACATTGAAAAATTCGTTCGTGAAAAGTTAATAGAACTCAATTTTTATTACTTAAGCTTGTTTAACCACAAATTTCGCACACGTTGAGAGGCCTAAAATGTTCTCCGCTAACAATTACTTTGAATCAAATCTAGAATAGTGATCCTACTAAATCCAACAACCGTGGGCAATTACTGAATTCATACTTTTCTTGAATAAACGTCAATTTCCGATTACAAGTACCCCACTCTTACAATGGAATCACGTTAGCCTAGACGATAGCGTCTTTCTTTTACGATTCGGTTTGGTCATTGCAGTCTTCGTCGTAAATCGTTAAAAGCTAATTAAATAATTTAATAATAAACTGACTGAGCTTAGTTTATCATCAAATTATTCAGGAACCGGATCGGCTTCTCAAGCAGCAACAGCACATTGAATCCTATCAATCTTACTTGAAGCTTTGTACACTTTTAACGTTAATTTTTTAACCCTTAGCGGTTTTAGAGTTAAACGATATAGAGAAGCCGATAGCGATAGCGTACTTTTACCACAAGTTTAACAGTCGTTGATTACACTGTGTCGTTGTAAATCTTTGCCAAGCCTTTATGATTTGCATCGTATCTGCAAGTAGCAATAAGTAATAATTGAAATAAGGTGAGAAAACTGAACTGACGAGTGTAGTGAGTCAACCATAGAGTCAACTATGTTAGTAAGAGTAAGAAGTAAGAGTAGACTTTATGGAGTTCTTAATATGATTAAGAGGTATCATCATTTATTAAATTAGGAGTTAAGACAATTACTTTAAGATAGTGTGGAAACAACTACGATCACAATAGAGAGACGATCAACACTTTCTCTCAATGTCTTAAATGTATTTATTATTATTAATTGGGGAGCTTACTTAAGAGAATCAACCGGCTAGTAGTAGCAATTTGCAAAGTTAAAGATGAAAGTTTCGATGACATTCAGTTGCATATTAGGCTAGCAGATACGCACCATAAATAATATTCGTTTCAAATTGCTGTAAAAGCAAACTATAATAAGTTGATTTATTTTTAATAGAATTGAGATTACAAATGTATCTTCTGAGACTACCAATGCCAAAAGTTTTCGAGAATAGCAAGTCAAATCAATGAAATTTTATTTCAAGTTGGTTATTGAGAAGACTGTGTTCATAGCTATGGCTTTATTGGTGTCATTTTCAAAGGGAACTATTGCCCATTGTCTTACATAGTATAAGCGAGAAGACGAGAATACAATACTTCAGAGCCTGGTGTAAGTCAAACAAATCTTGAAAGTTAAGATCGAGGTGCTTAAAATTGCTTGAAAACCACAAACGAATCTACACATCTCAGTTAAGATTCATTCAAAACCAAAACTGATTGTGTGTCTGAAGCAAATAGTAAGCTTGATTCTACAAGCGAATTTGCGTGAAAAAATCTATGCACCATTAACTGACTACGCATAAAAGTAGGACAAAAACTCAAATCTGACAACTGATTACAACTGAATGATTCCTGTGATAATCTTAATTAAGCAAGTCCATTTTTTTCTTCCAAACCTATGATTTAGAATTTTGAGAGTGCTGTCAATTTACAAAAATTGTAAAAGAAGTTACTTTGTCTATACTGCTGAACTTTTTCATATTTCAAAAACAGAAATCCTGTAATCGATAGAAATCTGCAAACCTAATAATGTCATTGCAAAAAAACAGATTGTTAAGTTTCTACGGATGTAATATTTACCTCCTGTATATTCTGGAAGTCTCTAACCAAAATTGCACACAATATGCAGCAATCAGAACTTGTGCAAGTTCGTTTAAATTCCAAACGTTTGTCCTAATTACAGGTTTTTGAATCGAGCCTCAATCAAAAACAGGCAAGCAGGCAAGCTCAATAAGAAATCAAGGTTAGGCACAATCACTGAAAGATCCTGTTAACCCGATATTACCTGTACAGTATACTATCTTATTTAGAATTATTTACTGTTTTTGAATATATCAGTCGGATTTCTTGGGATTAGCTTGAAATACAATAAAGCATACTTTCTTTTAAATCAATCCCTTTCCTATTCATCCTCTTGCAGCTAATCATCTATAATTATGTTAATACTAATCGCATATCGCAAGTCGCTGATTACATCAGCTAGCATCTAGCCTTGATTGCGCACTTGTACTTATTCTATGAATATGTATAATTAATAGTTAATACAGATTCAAAATTGAAACCCTCATCTATTAACGAAGAGTGTGACACAAATAAGTTTAATTATGCTTTTTATATTTTACATTGATGCCACTGTAATTGCCAGGATTCATGATTATAGACTAGATACTGCAATTCACAGAAATTTTCAAGAGCGTAGTGTTCATGTTTCTCTCTCATTCACGCTGAAAATAGTTCGATTAGAGCTTCGTATTGATAGATTGTGTTATTTAAAGCCTTATACAAGTCATCTGCACAATCTTAAGCTAAAATCTTGGTTTGTTTCAAAAGGGATTTGAAACTGAAACACATGTTTTCTTAACAGTACCACTAAGCTAATTTTCTAACATCATCTCATGCTTGAATTCCACACCAATTATGTCCCCTATTTTTGAGACAATCACCACCCCTAACCAAACAGAAGTCAGTGGAGAGTACGTTCGGAGCTGAATATGTACCCTCACAAGATAAATTCTTTTGTTTGTAAAGATCTCAAGGGGATTATTTATAGAATAAACACGGAAGGAAGCGAAAGTTGCTCAAGAATTCTGACTTGTATGTAGTAGTTCCAGAGTTGCTTTCAAACCTTAAAATCCTTGTCACAGAGTAGTAGTCTAATGTCCCTCTTCCTGATTACTTTAAAGGTTGATTTTGAAAACTCACTAGTTCTTTGATTTGATTGTGCATAGGCTGCTTATTAAACCGAAATCATCATATGATCCAAAAGAAGGAAAATCATGACTTAAAGTAATTTATGCACAAACAAAAATTTCTGTCAGTAAGTATTTGAATTTTGAGATATAAATAAGTCTCGAATATCAGTTTAAAAAGCATGCATGTATTAAATATACCATGTTATACCGTACGCTGAATTTCTGACTAGATCATGCGACTATGACTCAACTGTCGTTTCAGTTAGTTAGCTTAAATAAAACTGTTAGCACATTAGAATGTGTTGACAAAACGTGATAACATAAAAAACTGACACATTACCGACAGAGGCACAATTCAATCCATACAAAAAGCAGCCTGTCAATTGTTAGAACCAACTTCCTACATCTTTTTTACTCAATTGCGTTTGTGTTTGGATTGAGATTCAGTTTCCAGTTAGCTTTAACAAGTGCATATATATTCTATAGCAAATAATCTAGTTCTGTAGCACACAATAAAAGACAAACGAGACGACATGATTTCTTTAGATAAGGTTGATCTCTTTTTCTCACAAGATTCAGCCATAATTTATAGAGCTACGTGCTGAGTAGTTAATAATATAATCTCAAAATGAATACAGCCTTATAATTTTTAAATGCCGACTGAACAGTAATCTTAACACATACAGAATCGAGCAAGAAATAAACTTTTTATACGTACTTTGCATTAAAATTATAACCTTGTTAATGACAAAGCAGATGTTTAAATGTCATAGACCCCATGCTGTGGTTCTTTTTCATGTCAATAATTGAGGAAACAATCGTTTTCCCACGATTAATTAAGTACACAAGCATTGACGATTATTACTATCATTAACAACTTAAATATCTGTACTACTAACGCTATGGCATATGCAAATGTCATATTACGTGTATAACATACAGGGAATGAAGTTTAATGGGCGAAAAACGATCAGATTGCAAATGATAATGAATGAGTGTGCTCTAAATAAAATAAGAATGGAGAATATGACAGTGACCTTAAGTGCTTTTATCATGCTTATCTCTGGTGAGTCTTGACAAGATATAAACCTTCATTGAATTACTATTAAGCTTTGTTTAGTCTCAATAGAGACTTTTAAATATCACAGAAGATTGTTACAATATTAAGTCCCAAGGCTGAACTAATCCTCGAGATAAATTAGACATAATTTAATGCACTGATTGATAGCTAAGGCAAGATGTACACGTAAACTTGTGCGAGCTTTCCAGTTCAGTTAATCCTTCGCTTATCGTTAGCGAAGAAGTAAACACCAGACCAGACTATTATTGCATTATATTATTGCTAACTACTAACACACTCATCTCATGATCTTACTAATATGGAATGCAACAATGCACTTATTATTTACGCCTTATTAACATTAGACTAATTCTTGTTTACTGTCGGATAGAAGCTCTGCCTTTTGCCTTAAAAATGCGATGATGATCGTTACCACAAATGATTTATCGAGTAATAACAAAGTGTTATCGTTCATCTCATATCTCTCTCATTGAGTCTTGTTGTTTACATTTTGAGCCATATTAACAAACCAATATATTATACTGAGCCGAGTTTATTACCTTTTTACTTACACTGCCAGGTAGACAGAGAACTTTTTAACTGTCAGTGTGGTATCAGTTACACTTACACCCAAATCCAAAACACTAAATAAAAACAAAGTCTGAACACTCTTCTAAACTACTACTACACTAACTATTGATATGCAATAAAGATAAGATTGACAATGCACTTTTAACTTTCAACGTGGTTGTAGTTTAAGTTTAAAAATACAAAAATAGGACAGGTTGTACATAATAATAACCCAAACACAGACACCGAAGAAAACGTTTCATTTTCTTTCATTTATTTCTGAAATTCAGCTAAATAAAGACTACTAGTCACGACTCATTATTGCTTATATATTACGTCCCTCCCTTGCGAAAGTTATTCTTATACACTATATACACATAAAAAGTAGTGATGAAATAATTAATAATATGATGATAAAATATTTACCTGAGTCGAGGAACAATTAAAAGCCGGGTGACGAGAGAAGTGTAGGAAACCTTTGAGTGAACTTGTCGTCCAACGGTCGCTCACCGATATTGATAACACGAACAACACTTTCCGGTGCTGTGGAAAGTTGAATGGACAACTCGGAGGAGTCTCATCATTGTCATCATCATCATCTTGTCTACACTAGTTTAGTTGTCTCTCTTATATTGTAACACTAATCCCCAGAACAATTATTAGTTGACACAATTGAACATCATCCTCATCAGACAAATGTGTATGAGGTATTATTATATAATAATATGCGAACTCTCGGTGAATTGTCATTCACGCAGACCAAGTTATTATAGTGAAACTCGGTAGAAGAATGTTAGTTTTATAATAATCTTTTCTTTTTTATGAGAGCTCAGTAAAAAGCATTGATTTATAATCAATGCATTACAGAGACGAGTACAATGTTGTTGTTGTAGACTTTGGTTTATTAGTTGGACTGTGTTTTATCATGTCTTTTGTATGTCGTCACTGTATATTTATTATTACGAGTTGAGCTTGGCATTTGTCAATATATGCACATGGACTGTTAATGTGTAGTTAACTTGTGTTGTAGACAGAGTATGACAGAAATATGATAAAACCTATGTTTGAAATACTTTTTGTCCAAACGATGAATCAAGTATTATATTGAAGGTGTAGGAGAATGCTCTGAACTTGATCACTTATTTCAGAATTATGCGTTAAATTATTTTATTAGGCTGCGTTACTTTTCTTTCTTTGTCATGTTGTGTACTATCACTTGAGAAAAAGTTCGTCATTTGGTTTTATGGAAGATTTTTGGCACAAACAAATTGCGATAAAACGACGACCACGAGCAGTGTTGACTTATTAAGTGTCGTCTCACATTATTTGGTCATTAAACGATGCAGCAACGCGAAAGGAGTAACAAAAGTTACACGATAATATAAAG
>Ga0194135_10000515_pt1 | contig 22931 bp, 5 predicted proteins | sample LitLau_LLRF_2013_FD_134024 | JGI IMG/M metagenome (GOLD analysis project Ga0194135, IMG submission 134024) | Freshwater sediment microbial communities in response to fracking from North America - Little Laurel Run_MetaG_LLRF_2013 (version 2) | ecosystem: Environmental > Aquatic > Freshwater >...
GTGATTGCTTTCGATTGAAAGAAACAATTAGCAATGAAACAATTCTTGATATTTTGACTGTATATGTGCCTGCGTGTACATGTACTAGGAATATAAAGCATATACAGACCATTATTTGCCATTAGTAATTGAACTACAGAATTACTAATACCGCAGGTAAAAAGTTGCTTTTTCGTTCTACCTACTACGGCTACAACCACCTACCTATACTTTAATAATCTTCAATGGTACCAAATATATTGAACCAACTGCGTCATCATGTATGTAAAACTAATATGTGTGTTTACTCTATTGGAGTTTCTCTGAAATTGATGTTTTTCATATCAAAATCAAATGTATCAAATGAAACTGTTCTTAAGGCGAGATGTGAGTCCACTTATATATGTATACCTTCATTCTCAGGTATTATTCGCCTAATTCACCTGCTGCCTGCTACAATACTAAGTACAACTAAGATAGGAGCAGGAGACTCGTCTTCAAGTAGTTCGCTAGGAATAAACAATACATTCATCTGAAATCCCGTTTTCTCAATCTCTCTCTCACACACACAAATACATACTACGCAATTTTGCTAGTCCGTGTGGTCATCGTCATCATGATTCATCCGATAGCACATGATCATTTCCTCCAAGTGATTGGAGGAAATAATGTTAGGCATTCATCAAAATCCCCACAAACACATGCACTATAATAATGTATCGTACGCACACTATGTAAAATGCAAGCGAGTCATTTATTTCATTCCCATACACCTGTTCTGTACAAAGGAAAAACATCTAAATTGACCATCTTTCTGTGTACAAAGGAACAATCCTCGTATAGAGTTTTGTGTCCATTGCACCCGTCCTAGTCGTCGTCGTCGTCGTAGTCGTCGTAGTCGTCATTAATAGAAAGCACTGAATATACTAAAAGCAGCAAACAAATAAGTCTTAGAGTCCAAAATGCGAAACTGTGAACATACCTTAATTTATTATTGTATTTTTCTTCGTAGAAAGCGTCTACAGTGAAAAAAACAACTTGTTACTTTTAAAGTTTTTTTTAACTACAAATTCCATTTGCTGAGAATATAATGTTGTTTTATTGTAAGAAATATAGAGTTTCATATTTTACATTCAAGAAATGAAGTACCTTACAGTTATAAAACTTTTGTTCGATGAGGAGACGCTGAAACTCATCTTTGAGAGACACTCAGATGAGTCTGCAGTTAAATCATAATAGAATAGTCGTAACTCATATTAGCAACTACGTAGGACAGACTACATGAGTCCGCATACTAATGATATTTTTTAGCGATCCGTCATTGCAAGCATCTCTGAAAAACTGTTGTGAACGAAGAATCATCCCACAGCATTCGAGAGAGAACCTCCCTCTCTGGCTATTACGCCAAGCAATTGGGTGTTGAATCCGAATTTGCATGTCCAAATATAACCCAATCTATCTCTAGCCTACTACAAGAACACGAGAGATGCGGTGTTGTTGCGTATAGACCATTAGAAGTACTCAACCAAAGATTCTATTCAATGAGCTGTCTTTTTTTAGACTCGTCTATTCAGCTTGGCTCAACAAATCACTCTTCTCCCTGAAGCTTTTCTAATAGGACATTCTTATGTATGAACGACGCGACTATTCATTCACCATTATAGACGTGAGTTGAAATGCGTTAAGCCACTGCCAGTTTATTATTGAGACATGCCACATTTAGTACCTCGATCGCACATCTTCTTCCCATCATCTTCTTCCCTACCTCCTCAGCGAATACCTGAGATTGCAAGTCATCCAATTTGAACACCACCTACTACCATTTAAGATTAGTCAGGCTTCGAACATAAATAAGCTTCTTTTGTTGCACGAAATAAAACATACCTGATTGGATTATTCATCTTAGTCTATCTTCGCAAGCAATAAATAATCCCTCTCTGCTCCTGTCCGATCTCTGCGAGTTATCTGCGTAATGCATACATATGTAGTCTTTTGCAACTATAAACATCTAATACCAACTCTGGTTTAGGCTTTTCCTCAACAACCGCTTCTTTAATTTTAATTTCTGGTTTATTTCCAAATTCCTAGTATACCGAATGACAATACACCTGTGGAATTCCCTTTTAACCTTACATTTGAATTTCTTTATACTAGAAGAATTCGCAAGTATTACTTTATTAGGCAACTGGCAACTGTGCCAAAAACTACAGTCATATCTTTAGGAATACTAAAATCTATTGTTAAACGGAGACTAACAGTTGGAGTAGATTAAACGAAGCAAGTATGCTGAAATGACGAGTGGAGAAAGTACGACGAATATTCACTTTGCTTTTATTGATTTACCTAAGACTGGGTGTCATAATATTGAAGACAAGTACTTTTTATCTCACTGCGTTCAGCAGTAATTCAGTAATAATAATAAGATCGAATGTTAGAAACCAATGTCCTACACACCACTCGCTTACACTTTATATTATTCAATGCGGTTTATAGCAAGTCCAATACGTAAAACTATTTAACAAACTGCAAGCCTACCGTCTAACTGCAGAGGTATGGGGTGCAAAGAGGTAGTCAGTTACGAGAGATAGCACAAGTGGCATCTACATTCCATCTTTGCTTATACTTATGATTGTTCTCACCTGTACCGGTAGAATGACTTACCTGTATAAAAACTAGCGACCTGGTCTACCTGTGCCTGTGTAAGTTCTTTTGGTATAATGCTTACAGAGTACAATAGTTTTGTTGGGGCAATGTGAGAAAAGCCCTATTCAGAGATCTTTATACGAAACCTAGTTGGTCTTAAGAGCATTTCATTGTTCGTGTGATTTCCTCAATTTGGATTAGATGGAGGTTTAGAGGCTTCACTGGAAATAATCCACCTACCATTCGGCATTCTCCTCACAGTTCTATCAAATAATTATCACACTGGATTTGACATAAGTCAGGATAATCTGGATAAAAGTTGTGGACAATTTCGTGCTTCTGTTTGTATAGAATAGAGCGTAGCACTATAGGGCCAGACTAAATCGACCAGATTTGTAGTGAACTAACTATTGATTTACTCCATTACTCCTCCCAAATGGTTCAACATGCTCTTAAACACTTTCAGCTATTTCAATGCTGCCAAAGCAGTAAATGTAATTCTTTAAATTAAATTACGTACTGAACGGTTGTGTGTACAGGAAATTCCAAAATACACTTCAGCATTGCTTAATTTAATTAAGTATTCAGATACGGCCTATGAATTATTGAAAATTGCCTCAATTGATTAATTTCATTTTTCTATTTGTATATTTATAGTGTTGTATTTTGTGAGAGGTATTTGAATTTAAAATAACTCGTAAGTTTGAATCACATGTAAATTTATAAACCATAAATTAGAAAATGAACTTGGAACCCATTTATTTCTAGTTAAATTGGCGAATTCTATGAATCATAGATCAACATTAATTGAAATTATTACGTCACAAAGTGCAGTCTTCGTGGTAGGTAATAATAGGGTTGTGAATTTACTCGTTAAATAGATTTTAGAAGTATCGAATCTTGATGAGCATTTGCCTCAGTATACAAATACGTCCTGTACCTCTTATCGGTTGCATTAGTATTAGCAAAGCTATCTCAATGTTTACAAATAGAGTTCATAAACTAATCGATATGGATTCAATAATTCATAATTCCCCATTTATGGTCAGGGTTGAACTGCAAATTAGAGGTAATAAACTCATACACATGGATTAATAAGAGGAGATCACAACTGATCAAAGTCCACGACAATTATAAACCAATAGCTTATTCACATAAAGCGACGTACGACAATCGAATTAAAATGTATGAAAGCGCTCGAGATGAAAAAGTAGCTTTCTCAAAGGAAGTGGTAATATTAAATGAAGGTGGAAAAGAAAACATTCATTGACAACCTGGTGCGTCTGGCTGCACAACCCATCCATACTTAAACCTGACATGTGTATTATTATTATATATATGTTGGCTTGCCAAATGTTTACTTGAATACAACTCAGTTTTACTTTGTGAATTAATCATGACCAGATAGTATGTATATATAATGCACACCACGTCGAACATGCTAAGTTCACGTTCACCACATCACCACGAGCGAGCTGCCCTTCTGCAACATGAAGTGTTACTCTAGGGAACAATTAAGCAAATTAAATACCGGATGGAGATAGTCTGGGAGGATGTTGTGATGTAGTTTTTGTTATCAATTTCTTTCAGATACTGACTCATCTTGGAAATGGAGGGATTCATCATTCGTTACAATGAAAGTCAAATCTTTCACAAGAAGGGATGATATACATGTTCTATAGAGATATAATGTGTTTTATGTTCAAATCAACCACATGAGTTCAATTGATTTTCGATTGACACAAAGATTGAATGCCCACATAAGAATTTAAGATAAAGAGCATGATTGAACTTTATTATGACATTTTGAGGAGCTGGAGGTACGAATTAAGAATCAGTTACAGTTTTTAGGTTTGAAGGTGTGTGTTTGTGTGTGTGTATAAGTCTGTGAAGCATAAAATGTTTCTTTAAAATTAGTAAAAAAAAGTTCCCCAAAGAGCATGACACGGAGATAGATGGTGGCAAAGGTGGCTGACTCCCGATATAAGTTCATTAGAAGTCACGCAAAAAGAACAGGGGAAATAAACAGGAGATAAGGAGAAATGTACGAGATGAAAATGATGAAGCTATGGCTTCTGTTGTCTATGTAGAGATGACGAATTTCGTTCTAGAAAGGTAACCAAGGATGGAATTAAGAATAGGGAAAATTTGGAATAGCGAAGCGAATTTTTGGTTAGCTTGGATGATTTCAATGCACATTCACTTTGAGTTAAACTACAGGTCTTCTCAGTCAAGAAGTTGTTGGATTGGAAGTCTTTTTCTTGAACCAACTCACAATCGACAATTACCCACATCCTTCACGTTGTTCAAAGGAAGTCTCATTTATCCGAGCTCTCATCTTTAACATCATTTTATTTCGTGTTACCTAACTCCTTCAATCCCCATCATCATCATCATCCTCATCATCGTGAAGCTCCACGGCGGCTCTCCTCCTTCCTTCGTCATAATCTGATTCATCCAGTCGTTTTTGCGATGCATCAAACTGTATTATACACTTTATACGAACGCTCTCTTCAAATCTTAAAAAATATACCTGTCTTCATATCGACTCCAGATTTGAAACATTCTATCATCATGATATAGCCCACTCTCACATTTCTCCATGCTTTTGATACTTCATTCTTTCTGCAAGAAATCCCTCCATTTCTTTCACACGCAATACGTCGCAACTTCTACAATTCGTAGCTCATTGTCTAGAGTGTTGAATGAGTGTGCAGAATCTATTTACACTGATAATAAGCGAATTAGTAAATAAAAGCAAGTATGATGCAATTAATCCAAATCCTAGTTTCGCTTATGAAAATTTGTTGGAAAACCGCAAAACTATTTTGTTCGGATGGTTAGTAGTTGAACCTCTACATTTTGTGTTGTTGATAATGATGATCGAGCTTGATGTATGGCTCAGACATATTATGGCAGTACCTTCATTAGCTCGCTGAAGGACTAAATTACATGTAATACGCACAACAGCACAGATTGACACATGCATTAACAAGTGTTGTTTGCCGTGTTTCAAAGTTTTCTTCGGTGAATCTTCATGATACGCACTGGTGGTAAAGAAGTCGCGGTCTGCTGTGTGACTCTGGGTAGTAAATTACGCGAAATGATGTAGTTTCATCCCTACAATGATTGCGCAAACACACAGTGCGATGTGGTGATATAAATCCCATATAGGGAGTCAGCATTAGAAGAAGAGTCAGGGTTAAAAAGGCAACAACCATTAAGTCTCGACTTCTCTCTATTCCATTTACACAGGCCACTGGTAATAGCAAGCAGCGAGTCAAAGAGTAAAGGATTAAACATTAAAACACACACTCGCAGTAAAACACTGCATGGTAGTTTAGAGAAGAACGACAGGAATCATGGATCCTGATCTTCATGGATTTTATGCCCCTCTTATTCGTAATCATCTTCACCAAAAAACTCCAGATTGACGTAAATTTATTCACCACTAATATTAATAGGTTTAATATATTTATTTTGCGACTTGTACCTACTCTATGTTTTCTTTTATTTCAAAAAATGGTTCTCGTTGAACTTTGATATCAAACAAATTCAAAAGGTTCCATAATAGACTAATTTTCAGTCCTCAATTTCAATGTAGAGTATTTTAGAAGCTGTGTGTAGACTGATTAAGCATTTATTTAGCCTCATCAGGATTTAACTGTGAGAAAATATCATGAAACGGTGAAACCAGATAATTAAGTAATTATGAATTAGGTTGACTCAACAATAATGTTGTTGCAATGTGACTGTGTAAAAATACAACTCCTCTCTCAGTCAGTTCTTAAAAGTAGCAAGGTGAAACAATGCACATGATTTATTGCCCCAAAGTTAGTTTTTGAATTTCATATCAAATTGTTTTGCAGGATTATACACAGAACGAGAGAAATATTTTTACCAGTCACTGCGTTCTCAGGTTGATGTTCTGTATCCGAAAAGTACTGTGGTGGGCTTTGTAAAAGCCCTCGATTAGATATACTTGGGCAGAAAAGGCACTTTCTTAATTTTGTGACTTTGTACGGAATTTTTTAAGTTACTTGCACTTTCTGGTCTACTGATTTCAATCCTTCTTCTATCATTTCTTACCTTTTCTTTTCATCCACTTTTTGCCTATTTATCTCTCTCATCCATCTCCTCAACGAACATAACCATTGGAATACATTGAGCTTGACGTTGGTGGTATCAAAAAGTCACAGTCTGTCCTTAGAGAAGACTTTTAAGAGCTCAGAGCTTTATCCTATATATTACTTCATGGAATGATCTTTTTACTCTCGCTCAGCTCGTCCATTTCACATTGTTCTTCGTAATCCCCATATCCTCCCTCATCAGCTTTGGTTTATAACTTAAATTCCACTTTACACCAGTTCATTTTTCTCAGAACAAATAATTGACCATGCAAATTCCTCAATTCATGGGACAGAAGTAGACAAGGCTATTTTTGTTAGTTCAAAACGCTATTTGTCACCCAACTATACGCTGTTTATTATTACGTGCGTAAATGTGGTTAACATGGGAATCCTTAGAAGACATGCTGCCAAATGGAGAACTGCTTGTGTATATCTATTGTAAGCTAGAGTAATTTAAACTACAGTCTTTATGGTTCATATATACATTAATTTATTCATTCATTGAAGACTCTATAACATTGTGAGAGGGTAGGATGCAATTTATGTAATATTGTTGAATTGAAATAACCTTTGATGCTAAAGTCCCTTTTTCTGTTTGCACCGAGTGCCATTTGCATTGACATTTAGGATAAATAGAAGGGAAAGCGCTGTCAAGATTTTCTTAGAGTAATCGGCTCATGGGATGTCTGCTGTGTCTATCCACACAGAAAATACTGACATTAGGGCTAAACCTCCATGCACATATACATCTAAACTCAAGTTGTGCCGAGTTTCGAGTTGCCCAGGTGCTGCTTATCTATATATGTACAATAGCACAATGTTAAATCATTGAATGAGTGTCCTAGTGTGCCTTAAGTAGTAAGTCTATATATCTACACGAGATTGGAACCGTTGCACCTAATTTAGCAGCAGTACATTAAAAGAAAATGAATTATGGGGCTGAGTGATTATTATTACTTGTTACATTATAAAAGGCATTTTTCAGCACATCAGATTAGTAAAAGTGAGCTTTGCGTTCGACTTTCCCCAGTAGAATGGCCCCCACTGAGCTGACCCACCTTCTTCTCTGTATAGAAAGTGCTCTCATCGTTGGAATACAAGTTCATTTTTCACCCTGCAGTCATTCTTATTTCAATATTTTATGAACTCACTCCCTCTCCAGAGTCCACGACTACAACTTCCTCCAAAATTAAACGACCTTTGCAATTCCCTAATGCCTTTTCTCTTTTCAAGGCCCTCCTTTCTACATGCTGTTTTCTCCATACACTATTTTTCCGTTTGAATTAGTCATTCTTTTAATTACAGAGGACATATATACACTCTACTCTACATATATTTCTACTACAACTTTTTTAATCAACTCTCCTCTATAGTGGGGCTTTTAATTTGGAATTTTGATACATACTACTACTATTGTCCTTAATTGTTGAATTTTTACTAATAGCCATGTAGTGCGTGTATAATTCTGAACACAATTGTCGTCCACTACGACCACATCAATTATTCATTAGTAATTGTCTCCTAACTATTAATTGAATTTACAATGGGATTTAAAGCTCAAATCTATGTAAAACACAGTGACGAGGTCGAATCGAATCTGCTGTTTGCTTTTTTAGCGGCTTTTGGGTAGAAATATTCGCATTGAAATGTTGATAATCATTTCTCTATAAAACTGCATATACATACAATTTTCGTACCTCAAAAATAATGCGGATGAGACTGATTGGAAAACTTCAGTTGCTCAGTTGTTTGAAGACTTCAATTTAGTCTCCTGCATTCGTTTGAGGCGTTAAGGTTACAAGCAGAGACATGCTTGAAAGTATATATGACTACTTTTATAGCTTGCAACTCTGCGGGCGTTTTTGTACACACATAGAATCTTGGAATGAATATATTCGACCAAGACAAACACAAGTATACAATTTAGTAGGCAGCGTGTAAATGTAATGCATATAGTAATTTGTGTTCGAAACAATATAAAAAGGGCTTACTGGAGTTTTGTTGGTTCGTGTTGCATTTGACGTGAATGTGTTGGCTTTTTACCACAGAAATGGAAATTAACGCAGGGGCCTAGTTAGTATAGAGAGTGTGTAGAGACGCTTGCTCCATTTATTGTTGTACTCTCAATATGAATAAAACGGTGAAAATTCATAATAGTCGGTTTCGTTGTCATGCGATTCTGTCATTAAAATTACAAGTTTTATTCTTCTCTGAGAAAATTTTATATGACAAAGTTCGCCTCTAGATCTTTTCATGAATCCCCGTCCGTCCGTATAACGTGTAATATGGATTTGAGGCTGCTTTTAACTTTTGTTGGGCTGATCGCATAAAAATATTCCGTGCTCTCTAATGCAATACATACGTACATAGCAGTGGTTGAGTGTATGCATGTTGTTATATATGCCTTGCCTTGATGTTGATGTGATGGAGAAGATAAAATCTACCACTCTACTTTGAAATATTGGTTTAGATATGAAATTGTAGATTAATCATACGAAATATTGAAATAATATACACCGTGAGTATGAATAGAGCTTGCCTACAGTATTTAAATCATGATCCACGCTCATTCTCACATTATTTCGGTAAAACTAGAGAAATACATTTGCTCTAACTTTGGGAGTTTGATTGTATTACGAACAAGCTTGAAGAATTAAGAAGCCTTGAGACTTGGAAAGCTGCTGCGATCTGTTCGGAAACCAAGAATATGCTTTAATTTTAATTCTATAATATTGCATAAGCACAAAGGAGATGAATTTGCATAGAATGCAAAATTTTTGATAGAAGATAAGTTTCATGTTAGCTTGCACTTGTAATTTTTGCAAATGAATAATATAAAGATGCGTGCAATAACTCAGGTCGCCATGCATATCAATGCCATATCATATGCATAATATTGACTGTTGTAAAGTTCACTGCAGCATGTGGGTTGCTTTATTATTTCGCAGCGTATGTTATAAAGTTAGCCGAGGATTTAACTATCTGCGGTTCATTCACAAGTGAATATAAAAAAGCTGGTGGAATTTATTTTCCAAGTGGGAAAGGAAGGAAAAAGAATAGTTTTTGTTCCCATAGTGTACTCTGGAGAGAATCTCAGAGCAAATGAGATGACACACACCAGAGCAGGTTGAGAATATTATTGCAAAGCAGTGAGAAGCTGTTTATTGGACAACTGGCCAGTTGAGGCTTCACGAAGAAGCAGCAGCAGAAGACGAAGAGAGCTCTGTATAGTAAGTTAGTATAATAAAGGTGGTATGTGTTCCACAATGGGTAGTTTTCCATCATCGTAGCAGCATTATCCATCCACCTATCTTTATTCATTGCTGCGATGCACGAACCAACTTACTGACTCTTATTCTTACCTGCTGTGTGTGTGTATAACTGTTGGCAGTTTCAGAGCAGTATAAAAATATTATGAGAATGAAGACTAATTAGGGGATGAGGGGAGTTTTTAGGGCTGGGAATAGAAGAGAGACGGACAAACGGACTGACTGACTGAGTCACTGCTGCTTTGCTATCTGTCGATAATATATACTCAACCTACCATCACATCATTCCTCTCTCTCTCTCTCTCGTCTACCAACATTAGCCCAGCAAAAAGAACGAGAGACGAAACAGGTAAGGCAGCAGAAGCAGCCACCACCTGAATTCATATATATATATAATATGTGCTCTTCATACTTTGCTACTTGTTCAAGTCTCATCATTGGCTATGCTCATTACATTATATATTGCAGATGATGAGAACCGAAGGGACATTACACAGGTGCTTCTGACTTGACTGCAACTCGTCCTCGCTCCTTTTTACACACAGACACTGTAGTTACCGTCAAAAGTGATCCTCTTGTCGTTCAATTAAACCTCAAGTCTTAAACCTATCTATGTACAATCAAATCCTCTCTCGTACCCATAGGCGAATTGTCTTCGAGCAGCCCCAGAGAACAACAACGGAGAACTGTACCATTTGTTCCAAGTCTTTTCTTCAAGTCATCACCGCGTCCTCCTAATTGAGACGATTTTGATTGAACAGCCGGAGCGTCTCTCGCTATATGTGTGCTCTATTGTTTTACTTGGTGAACACACCCTGTCCTCTGCAAAATTCCTTCTTTTCCACCGAAACCCAGACTCTCTTAAATTAGCCTGCGTCTCCAACTCCCAATCCGCACCAGTCTGGAACTCAATTTAAGTTCCTGAAGAGTCTATACTATACCACCACACGGCTGGACTATAGAGGAAGAATATCTTTGTGTGTCTGGAGTCACTCTGGAGAAGTCTCAAAGCGCTCTTCACCTCCTCCGTGTACAAGTTTCCTCTCGTCATCATCAACTCTGTCGTATCTCAGCCTACAAGGTAAGAACACTTTAAGTCAACAAGTTAATTAGAAGCTATCGCCATCATTAAAGGCGAAATCATTGAAGCTTCTTCCTGAACAATAATATATAGATAAATACTACTGTAAATATTTATTTTCTCGTAAGACAATATTAACTTAGGAGTAAGGAGCAATCCATAATATATATATAGTACACGTTGTATAGTCCCAGGCATATGCTGCACTGATTTAATGAAGCTCGAGTCAAGAAAGGTCTCCAGTGTCGCATGTATTTAAGCTCCTTTTCTCATATACGTAGTACAGCCAGACAATATAATGCCCTTTCTTCTACTTTGCTCCCCAAAGTTTCATTTTCTTGTTTGCTTGATTGGGCGATCAACATGACAGGAGTAATTGAATCGAATGCTTATCATCATCCCCGTATTAGTGTCTTTACCGTTATCCCCAATTACAGACCTTTCAGCTAAGTGACAGTTAAATCGACTGCTTAAATTATTTATTGGTTGTCTGCATTGCCCCCAGATGTATTTTGCGTGAATAAATTTGCATAATAAAGGTGTTTTTTCTTCATTCCCGTGATGATACCTTGTTAGATAAGTTTCTGGTTTGCAGCCTTCACGGCTATTCTGACACTTTATATACTCCAAGTTCTCCATCGTTTTAAGGCTTTCTTGGGGATGTTTATTTGGAACACACCGATTTCTATGTGTACATGTTTACCACTACCTTTTCTTCTCGTACTACTCGTTGACAAGATGAGCTTATACGTAGTCATATAGTTTGAAAAAATCATTCGGCTAATAAAGTAAATCGTCGTGAGGGGTCATATTATTACAATCACATTCATAAGTTTACATTCACAATCAGCAAGATCATAATATATAATGGTAATGTAAATGGTTGAATTACAGAGTGGAAAGACCAGTGAGCACATTCTGTTACTTCTGAATTGTGTTTCTTGACAGTGAAAGTAGCATCCCCCGCTGTTTCAAGGTGTGTTCGATGTTGTAACTCATCACTCTCAGCTCATCACTTACCCATAACGCTTTGACAGCTCTAAATTTTATCATTATGATTCTTATTGGCTCTTTCAAATTGGCTCACTGCAACCTCTGTGTAATTTGTTAGCTACTTCCTTCATTCAAAGAAGGATTGAAAATTATTGTCATTTCATATTTCATGTCTGATCATATTTTAATTGCCATATTGAGCACATATTACAACGAATAAGCTTTCCTACAATCTATGAGAAACTTAATCAAAATTGAAAAATTAGAATTATGCACAGATTAGGAGACTTAATAAGCAAAAAGAAGACTGTCCAGCTTCGTGATGGACGTCACGTGAACCTAATGTATTTTGAAATTCACCGTTCGTTCTACAATTGACCTATGCGTTGATAGTATCTTCGTAATGACAACACATTACTAGAAGCTAATTTTGTTAACGAGGCCATAATTATTGTCTCGTTTGCTGGACTTAATGCTCATGCCACACCAATATGAGTACCCATGTAACTTATGAAGTTCATCATTGTACAGACGTACGTTATTCATGCTTTACGGTTTTTGAACCATTCGTGCTAATATACAAGACAGAAAAGGAAAGTACACAAGTGTGTTCACACATAAAAACAAATAGAAAGAGAGTTCTTTGAGGAGCTTATATTTGTAATTCTACCTGAATTTGATTCTGACAACAAAAAAGGAAAAAACCTCTTGAATTCTAAGTCTTACTTACAGTGATTTTTGGATTGTATCCATATATAACTCAAACCCAACGATGTACGCGTTGTAATTAGAATTGCCATGTGTGTACCACTTGAACTTTGCTTAACTTGTATTTAACTGCAGGCTGGACAATTAAACTTATTTATTGGTGCATGTCAGTCAAAACACTCCTGTCATGATAGTACTTAACATGTTTTTGTAATTTTGCCTCATTAACTAAACATTAAGAAGAGTTAGAAGAATTCTGACTGAAGACTTTATAATTCGTATGTTACTGGAAGCCATTATGAATTCAAATGTCCATGTAATTTTGTTTGAACTTGAAGACTATAGATTAACTCTCTGGATTTGTAGGTCCACATACCTTTACTATTATTATGAAACGAGCTTGCAAGTTATTAAGTTTATCTACTTTATGACAATATGAAGAATTGAGCTGTATGTAGCTCGTTGTATATATAACTTAAGTATAATACATTTGTGATGGTGATTTAGATAGAACGTCGTGACGAGATTCGCAGATTTAAGACGGCTATTCACAGTCTCCGTTTGGGATAATATATATGGAGAGAGGAATCAAATTTACATGAGACCAGAAGACAGACATTTCGCTTTTATTTAGAATATATGTAATAATGTAATATGTCGTTTGGGTAATTCAACTGCAATTTAGTTGTACCTGTCATGTCTTTTGTAAAAAGAAGTTGTTTTAGTAGTTGCATACACAGATACACATATAACGTTCTGTGTGTGTTCTATCCATTAGAGTTTTCGAGTCCATTTGCAAACTGTAAAAAATAGAAAGATTGGACGATCGAATCGCATGGGAGACAGAGAGATGAGTTTATGCCTGTGTACGAAATTTCGGGAGTTTTCGTAGTAAATTAAATACTAGTCCATCTTTACTGCATACTTGTAAAGTAACTCGAGAAGGAATGCCTCTGATGTTGGATGTGTAGAGAGATGTTTTTTACCCGTAGATATAAATGACGGAGAGTGAATAGACACACACAGTATGTAGTAGTAGTAGTAGTAGTAGTGGTCTGATGATGATGCAGGATTGATGAAGGCTTTTTTGTGTGATTTTTGGATGCTGAAGGGCATCATGCACCTCAAAGGCCCATGAATTCTTCAAGTAATTCGCTTGAGAGAGACCCAGAGAGAGAGAAACATCCAACGAAATATAGATAACGAGAGGTGAGAGAATGCTCTCATCTCTCGCCTTGTTCCTCTCTCAGAGAATGTTCAGCTCAGGACATTCCTCATGGTCGTTTCTGTGGTTTTTGTAAGACATACTTACATTAAGCGATTTAAATGATCTATGTTAGATCTTAATGCTACGTGTAATTCTTCTTTTGTCTCCAACCCATCTGCATGCACCAGCAGATGAGAGATATTCTTTTTCACACACTTCTTCCCTTGTAATAGATATTCATAGTCAACGTGTAAAAATTTGATTTCTGCAACGAACTATCTCAATAAGTTTTAGCGAAGAATATTGTTCAAACCATTGAAATTTAAGATGCTTGACATCTTAGCGTTTACAAGACTTTCAGTAGGTGTTAAATTCAACAAAATTCCACATGAATTTACCGCATGCTAATATGCTTGTTCAGACTTTCAGACTATACTATCTCTTCCCCATTACATTATTATGGAGCACAGTTTAGCTTAAGTAGTATGCATATAGCGATTCATCGCTTTTGTGCAGAGTAATTTCTATTGAAGAGAGCGGAAGTTCCCAAATGACATTAATTTGACGCAGATCCGTGTCTAGAAGCTTTTGGGGTGGAGTCCTTCCTCCCAATAATGTTGCAGATGCGATGTTTATTTATAAGTTATAGTTCAAAAATAATATAGTCGTGTTTCGTGTTATTTAATGATTGATTACTCGATCATGCAAGTTGATAAAGTATATGGGATGATAAAGTACACATGTTAATCTTGAGGAAATAGGTTTTGTATGGGCATACAACTCATGTTTTACATCTTTGTAAAAGTAACATAGTTCAACAAGCAATACATTTTTTATTTGTATAGAAGCTTTAAGCAAAAATGAAGACGATCGAAAACAAATTACAGATAATTAGACAGACAGGTTTGTGGACAGAGTGTTTGTTTAATATCCATTTATAACAATTACGAAGATACCTGAGCATATATAAGTCCGTTTATGTATCGCAGAAGAGGAACCCTCCTCATCCAGTCTTAGAATTTAACGTGTATAATAAGATGCTGATGGGACGAAAAAGAAGATGATGATGGTTTGATAATGAAGACGGTATTCATTGACGTTGAGACACACACAAAATTACTTGACTAGGTGTAGTGTCATATATAAATCTTGGCTACTACTATTCAGTGGTCAGAGCTTCCTCAATCATCATCTCCAAAATAAAAAAAACTAGCCCAACTGGTTCCTCTTGAGAATCCTTAAGAGGAGCCTGTAGCACAAGAAGAGGTTTAGAACTAAATGATTAAATGCACATCTTTAAGGTAGATTGCTGTTTACTCTTTCTAAAACTTCACTATTACTGCATCTGACGTGGGGCACGAGTCATAATTTGACCATTACATAATAATTTACATCCGACAGGAAGAAAGCTTTCTCTCTCACTATGCTGGTGGCGAGTGGACACCAGACTGCTTATCGTCGTCGTATCGCCCTGTACATGTTTTCAAGAGTGCCTTTCTTCAACAAAGGATACTTTTTATGGGCTTAGCCTCTTGTTTCTCGTACTTCATCAGTTACATGAATTTTATATTTCGAATGATCGTACATGTATCTTTTTATTAAATGTGTATCATTTTGTTTTTTATGAACACGAAGGGTAGGAACGACGCGTCTACATTATTTACTTAATTATGTGGCTTTGTTTAGAAGAGTTCTGAGTATTAAACACGATTCGTAAATTATATGGGTCAGTAGTTGAACACATTATATACATTTTTATATTGATCATGAGGTTGTAAATGAAAAAATATCACGGAAGTTTGATACTTGTTATCTCCTTCATCAAATACATATATAAACGCGGAGAGAAGAATAAAAAGAGCTGTTTTTCCAATTAGTATTATTGCATTTAAGAAACAAGTCGGAGAGTCCTGACTACCAGATGCCATTGATTAGCTGTGTGGGTTAAAACAAGCCGAGTGTTTTAGGTCATATTGGCAACCGACAGCAGATTGATCTGAATCGCATTGTCTTTTCCGAGTTGTGTTTTGTTTTGTGAGAGTTAATTTGAATAGTCCAAGAATTCCGGACCAGATGGGAAGACCAGAAGAGGTACTAGTAGAAATAAATGTGTATATAGTCCTTTGCCCCCGTCCCTCATCTTCTTCTTCATGAGCCTTTGTTTCCAAAAACTTTGTAAGGATAGTGAAGAATAGCTGAGGCGAGACGAGGCTTATCGCCTCGCTGAAAGTCAGGAATCTTCTTAACATTCTCAATAACTCTACACTTTTCTTTATTGGAGAACAATCTACAAGTGTCTATTGAAATGCCACTAAATAACTTCTCTCAAAGAGATTTTTGTTACTGTTTCCTTACTAACGCTTTCTCAGTTCTCAAATAATAGGCATCTAACTAACAAACCTTAAGGAAGGAGCTTGCAGGGATGAAGTCTGCATTTCTCTATTCACGAATGACCAAGAATTCAAGAATACAACGTGTAAATAAATTGATATACCTGCGATGTCTTCTTTAAAATACACTTGGTTTAAATAGCTTTATCATGATTGTACGTTGTGAGCATTGTTCAGCACTTCTCTGATGTCATATAAATAATAATATGATATTGTAAAAGGGAGCAGTGTATATATAAACATGTCTCATCTACACTCTAAATTATAAGCTTTCCAGCGAGCGTAGGTACATTTATTCCGATTCATTTATAACTCCAACAATTCAGAAAATTATTTCATTCTGTAGCATTTTTTGGTCACAGATGCACCTCATAATAAGAATACAAGTAATAATCCACGTAAAATCTCTTTATTCACTGGAAACATTTAGAAAGGATCTCTTTGTTCAATTGCCATCTAACATCAAATACTGAGAAAGTTGTTTGATTGCTGGGACAGTGCGAGAGTGTATATAATGCGAGTCATAAGCTGATAATGCAGTTGTATGTATGAATAGAGAGTATTTGGAGATTAATGATATTTAATCAAATTGTAGTTGTCGTGTAAGAACGAAGTAAAAATTATATAGATCGGGTAATTTAATTGAGAGAAATGAAAGAAAGCCTTGTGTGTGCGATGATTGTTTGATGTATGCCTAATTTTGTGTACAAACTCGTGAAGAACCCCTACGGACAAGAAATATACCTATGAGTTAATTCGACTGTGAAGCAGCTGCTGTAGTTACTCCCTTTCGGGAATTTAAACTCGGGATCTCATCGTGTTTGCTTAATGCATTTTATTACTCCTAAACAAGATTCGTGTAATAAAGTTACTCAAAATGAAAATTGTTTAGTGTAGTACAACGGCAGGTAGCGTATATATATATATTCTCTTTTGTGTGAGGGCATCATCGTTAATCGTCATCATCATGAGAGAGTAGCTTAGCTTTGGACGCGATTATATACACTAACAAGCAGGAGCAGTGAATAAGACACAGGTAGTTAGGGTTTTGAAAAGACAATAAGAAGAATGACAATTAGATTTTGATTGCACAAGGAGCAGAAGTGCTTTCGTCATGGAATTTCTAGCTGAAAATGTATCAACGAAACTTTCATGATAAAGATTGAAACTCTCTTCAAACTTCTCAGCAGCAGCATCGTATTTAGACTATGCTACGAAGATGTGCGATTGTTTAGTGGAAATATATGCAACAAAAATAATTTGGTCTCTGTGCGTTGCTTTCTTTCCACGAAAATGCTTGATGGTCTGCATAAAAGTTATATAGCCAACTGGTGTGTAGTTAGCACCTGTCGTCAACAGGCATACTCGTATTCAATAGATTCCTCCTTAACATATACACCTCCTCGTCCTCCGTACAGTTTTAGTCTGTTATTTTCATAGAGAATCGCTCCCACGACTGCAAAACGGTAATTGGCAAAATGGACTGAAAATAAGAACGAAAATAAAGAAGAGAGTAAATGAAAGGTTGCAACATCCATTTTGATTTTTCTTTAAAATAAGCTAAGTCCGTGTAAGATATATATTTACACTTCTTGTGAGGAGACCCGGTCAGTGGCTTCATTTCCGGTCCCCGACCAAACCAAACCACCACACCACTCATTACTGGTTTCGATTAATTCCAGTCTTAAAATCTTAAATTGCTGCACGAGCCTCTTCCTTTAGAAACGTACTGGAGCAAAGAAAGTGGCGTTTGAGTAATTGACTGTATGAAGTATATATGTAGATTGAAATCTGTAACAATAGACTGGTAGCACCTGCTTCAGAAACATAATCCCGTGATTAAAGAGAGATAGTCTCGGTGTGCAGACACACAAGGGGCAGATGATTCAAAGGAAGGCACGAGAATTATTACATGAGACAAGACTGAGAAAAGGGCATGTTCAAATCAGCATGACCGTGAGGAGGATGATCATTCAAGAAGACTTTTATGAATCATATCACGAGCCCTCTCTCATTTAATCCCTAATACAAAATACCACGGGTCCAAGTGTATATTTTATATTATAGTGATACGTTGTTGCAGCTCAGAAACTCGTACTTTATAATGTTGCAAACACTAGCTGGCTATTGCATACATATATATCTTCCTATGTGCAGACCCGAAATATTAATGAACTGGTGTGCAGACTTATTCACATCATTCTATCACTAAAAAGGCAACAGAACACTTACATTATAAGTCAACTTGAAATACTAGAACTTAACCTTTTCGGTTGGCCAGCCGGAACTTTATTTTAACTTGGAGACGGTCTTACAATTAGTACATGCATACGAGAAGCTGTGATGAGTGGAAAGTATTAAAGCTTGTATATAGGTTCATATCCCAACAGCCTTCTGCAATTTTGCTACGCTTCACATGTGTCGTAAGCAGAAATAATAACTTCTTAAGATAAAAAGAGTTAAGTCGAATAGAACAGTCGGAAGAGGAAAGAACACGAAATAATAATAAGCGATCTAATAAGCGTGGCTTTCTACTGCAAAAAGAAATTATGGAACTCCATTTATGCACTCGTGGCTTTTGCCAGTTAAGTCATTAATTGCCACAAGCACAACTTATATGAAGACCCTGTGTGTTTCCCTTCGGCTCGCTGTGCCGTGAATAATTAGAACTTTGAACAAGTCCGTATACTTACTTAGCAGCACGGGTTTTTAAGAAAAACCACCATCACCAATTCAGCTCTAATTTCTCATGCCCAACTTACAACAACATGCTTCATCCGCAGGATAAAGTCCAATTTCAGATGGATAATCCTACTTAATGCAATAAACACAGGATTATTCAGTGAAAGCTATTTGAACGGCTCCACCTTTCCAATTCAATGTGACAGCAGTCTGAAGTCTGACAAGCTCCTCAGGAGACACATCATCATCATCATAAGAGAGACACATAATATATGTATTGTTAGTAAATATCCATCCTCGACTATTATTCGTACTCAAGCAACTTCATTATGCTAATCGTTCACAATAATAAAAATATTCCTATACCTACACCTCAAAATCAAACCTCCTTCTATTAAATTTTAAATTTACACAAATGTATTATTCCTGACTGGTGGAGCATCATTAATGTTTCATGGAAGAAGTAATAATAATGGCAATACTGCAACTAAGTGTCAAAATAGAGTATTCTAGGTGTTTGAGGAGTAGAGAAAGGTTCATGCCTACATTTTTACTCTATTCAAACAAACACCACATCAATATACTTAGCAAGTAGTAAAAACATGAAAACTCATCCAGGAGCCAACTGTGAGTGTTTCTGTACTACTGTGTACTACTTGGTACGTTGTAGTAATATCCACCACTCCCTGCCTGCCTTCTGTTTGACCAGAAATGTGTCTAGCCCATTGCAATAATGTAACAAAGAAGTTCGATCAATCGGAATATATATGTATAGAAAGAGCGGAGAGAGTCGCGAGGAGGTAGCGGTGCATAAAATAAAAGCTTTTCTGACTCCAATATATATTCTGTGTGTGGTTGTGGTGATCCGACTGCTACAACAACTTCGACACACACAACCAACCAACTAGACCGGCAGCATGGAAGTCTGCGAGAGACTTGGTGAAAGAAAAGGGTGAAACGTGAACGAGAGAGAGAGAGAGAGAGAAAGTTGGCTTTCGTTCGATAAGACACCTGAAAAACCTACAACACTTCTTCTCCCTCGTTGCGTACCCTTTTATATTTATTGGAAATACTTGGCTCCGTGTGTGTATGTGTATATAAGTGTAGTACTCACCACTGTAGAATGTTCTTTACTTCGGTATATCGTATGATATGGTATGTGTAGTATGATCAATAGCTTTTAGGTGAGAGGGAAATCATGGAATAGTTGTGGTTGATTATACGGTGGTGTTACTTTTGGCTTAGATTGGCCAAAGTATAAAAAATGACTCACAATAATAAGATTAATAGAAACTTTGGTAATAACCTTTGATAAACAAAAATTACAGAAGAAATTGATAGGAAAGGTTAAGAGTATTATTATTATTATTGAGTTATGCATGAGATATGCGGAATCATTCTATTTTATTCGTTTCAGTGCTGCTGCAATGTTCGTTTCACTTTATATTTTACCTTTTTAGTGTTTCATTCTCACCGAAATCGACTGAATGTCTAACTTGTATTTCTGAGAGTTGATTAGGTTGAAATTGAGCAATATTGATTTTTGAAAGAATGAAAAATGCTCAACAAAACCTCCTCCTCTCTCGTCTGATCGACGACACTTTTCGCTTTCAAAGATTCCAATTGCATAATTAAATACTAAAAGCTCCACTACGGGTACACGGTTACATGTTTGTTGTTTACTCAAGGATGGATTCGATTTGCGTTGCATATTGTCATCGCATTTAAGTTCTCTCAACTCCTGGACATACACTTCTTCACATACACTAGACGAATTCGGGGAATTCACGCGTCAATTTTTTAGTAGTGTGAACTCTGTGTGAACATTCTGCTTTCCCCTATTCTCACATTTGGCCAGTCATTTATTCGTATTGCATGGGTGTGTGCTTTATTATTGCGTATAGTTCAAATGTCTCCAAGAAACGTATTATTTGTAGTTTAAAAATAATTATGGCCTTTAGACACTTTTGAAAGACAGGTACGAATTGTAGAAAATAGTTTATTCTTACAGTTGTTAGATCTATGGTAAATATATAGTAATAACACTCTACACGATGATTGCATAAATATATTACACAAACATGCATAAGACAGAGACCAACATATAAATTCATTTCAGGGTGAGTAATAAGATGTGGTGGCACAATTACAAGGTGAATAGTTGACAAGGGAAGTGTACTGTGTGTACTTGAAAGACATGTTATTCAGTTGTTTCACTGTATATAAATCCATAAACGCGAAGAGAGCTGAGAAATGCTCAATGCTTCATACTTGTAACTTGTCATTATTATTAGAGCATATATGTAGGGAATTGTATAGAGTGAAAGCATGAAAGAGAAAAGGGCAGTCAGTCTGGCATATTATTGGGAGAAAGAACAGAGTGCACAACAGCAGAGTAGAATTGTGTGTGTGTGTGTGTGTGTATTTCCACAAATCTTGAGTTCCGAGGTATTATTTGTTTAAGTATGCGTTTAGCAGCAAAGCTTTTGACGAGGTCTTGAATTGTTTCTGGTAGAGAAGAAATGAAAGCAGTTAGTTTTATTTTACTTAACCATCAAGAATGAAGTTTGAAATATCGTGCACGCGACAAAACCATTCGTCTCCATTTAACTGCCAAACTCTTGAACAATCTCGTCTGGCAATCTTCCATGGTAACTGGACCCCAAACATTCCATTCTTGTTCGTCCCCCACTTTGAAGCCGTCCCCCTGCTTTCCCCTCCTTCCTCTCCCACCTCTTTCTTCTCTACTAGTTCCTCTTGCTTTCTCCCAAGTGACAATGGACTAAAAGTCTCATTCCCAAACAAATCCTTACACTGTATTGTACTCGATCCCGGCTACTTTCTCTCCCCTCTCTCTCTCTCCACTTAATCGCCTCTCTAGACGACGAGTGCCTTTGGTTTCTCACTCAATGCATTGTATATGAATAATAATGACAAATAGGCATTAGTAGACTCATTTCGAAGTAACACGAATGGACTTCGTCACCCCCAAATTCATCTCTCTCTCACTAAAATGTGATTGGAGAAGATGCAGCTTCAGCATCTCCAAAGGAACTTGTCTGAACAAGATTGGCTTCCCAGTCTAAAGGGAAACCAATTGGTGAGTCCTCTCATCTCTTCGCATCTGCGCTTGTAATCTTGTTTCGGATCCCACCGAATAGCACCCGAAACTTCTCTTTGTGGAATGGGCCCGTCAACCTCAACTTATTACTTTCATCGTGTGCCCTTCATTTCATATCGTCTTTCTCTTTTCTATATACACACTCGGTAGGAATTTATTGGAAGGTTTTTGTGTATGAAAAAATGAACTTTGTCTGTACCTTGACATGCATGTGAGATGGATGATGGTACAGCTAATGCATTTATTTAGTGGTTGTTTCCCGTTGAAAGCCAAGGTTTGGATTAATACCAACTACATACACACACACAGGGTCTAGTGGAATGATGGCAGACTCGCTTTGTAGCAGTCCAAGTATGTATGTATATGTATATAAAGAGTCATGGACAATGTTGTATTGGAGATGTCTCCAAGTGTACCGCATTGACGCATTCATAGTAATTGCAGCATGTAACAAAAATAACTGAGAAAACGATGTAGTAGTAGGTGTAGTTATACTATTGTATACGTGTAAGCAGGTAGACAGACACCGCATACATGCATAGTACCAAGTTCTTTTCATATTCATAAAGAGAGAACCCAACAACAGTGTCGCCCAGTTGTCCAGCATTTCCTTGAAATTATGTAACAACGAAATTATTCAGCCCACTCTGCCCTGAATAAATGTCTTGAGTTACACGAATTAAGAATGAATTATAAAGGGAAAGTCATTAATTGATTTATGCACAAGA
>Ga0194135_10000516_pt1 | contig 22925 bp, 24 predicted proteins | sample LitLau_LLRF_2013_FD_134024 | JGI IMG/M metagenome (GOLD analysis project Ga0194135, IMG submission 134024) | Freshwater sediment microbial communities in response to fracking from North America - Little Laurel Run_MetaG_LLRF_2013 (version 2) | ecosystem: Environmental > Aquatic > Freshwater >...
AGCCCCAGCAATAACGACAGTGCACCTAGACAACGCAAGTCCATGGCAAAAAAACCTCTTCAAAAACACACCGAGTCCTACAGGAACCGTGTCCCGGTGAATTATTTCGCTCAAAAAAAACCCGGTCAAAAGACCGGGTTCTTTTATAAGTGAAGCCGCTGGTTTAGACCAGCTTCTCCAACTCAGGGACGGCTTCGAACAGATCCGCCACCAGGCCGTAATCGGCCACCTGGAAGATCGGTGCTTCTTCGTCCTTGTTGATCGCAACGATCACTTTGGAGTCTTTCATGCCGGCCAGGTGCTGGATCGCACCGGAGCTACCGACCGCGATGTACAGCTGCGGCGCAACGATCTTGCCGGTCTGGCCGACCTGCATGTCGTTCGGCACGAAGCCTGCGTCCACCGCGGCGCGGGAGGCGCCGACAGCAGCCCCCAGCTTGTCGGCCAGGGCGTACAGGTGCTTGAAGTTGTCGCCGTTCTGCATGCCGCGGCCGCCGGAAACGACGATCTTGGCTGCGGTCAGTTCAGGACGATCGGACTTGGCCAGCTCTTCGCCAACGAAGCTCGACTTGCCGGCATCGTGAGCGGCGCCCACGGTTTCGACTGCAGCCGAACCACCTTCAGCGGCAACGGCGTCGAAGCCGGTGGCACGCACGGTGATGACTTTCACCGCAGCCGAGGACTGCACGGTAGCGATGGCGTTACCGGCATAGATCGGACGCTTGAAGGTATCGGCGCTTTCTACCGAGATGATTTCGGAGATCTGGTCAACGTCCAGCTGAGCGGCCACCCGCGGCAGGATGTTTTTGCCGTTGGAAGTCGCGGCAGCCAGGATGTGGCTGTAGCCAGCGCCCAGTTCGACCACCAGCGGCGCAACGTTTTCCGGCAGCTGGTGAGCGTAGGCGGCGTTGTCGGCCACCAGCACTTTGGCCACGCCAGCGACTTTGGCGGCGGCTTCGGCCACGGCGCCAACGCCCTGACCGGCGACCAGTACGTGAATGTCACCACCGATTTTGGCGGCGGCGGCAACGGTGTTCAGGGTGGCCGGAGCCAGCGCCTTGTTATCGTGTTCGGCGATTACCAAGATAGTCATGATCAGATTACCTTCGCTTCGTTTTTCAGTTTCTCGACCAGTTCAGCCACCGACTTGACCTTGATACCCGCGCTGCGTGCAGCCGGCGCTTCGACTTTCAAGGTCTTGTTGGTGGAGGCGGTGGAAACGCCCAAAGCATCAGGAGTCAGCGTTTCAAGCGGCTTCTTCTTGGCTTTCATGATGTTTGGCAAAGACGCATAGCGCGGCTCGTTCAAACGCAGGTCGGTGGTGACGATGGCTGGCAGGTTCAGCGCAACGGTCTGCAGGCCGCCGTCGATCTCGCGAGTGACATTGACCTTGTCGCCGGACACTTCGACCTTGGAGGCGAAGGTGCCTTGAGCGTAACCGCTCAGGGCCGCCAGCATCTGGCCGGTCTGGTTGTTGTCGCTATCGATGGCCTGTTTGCCGAGGATCACCAGCTGTGGCTGTTCCTTGTCGACCACAGCCTTGAGCAGCTTGGCCACGGCCAGGGAGTTCAACTCTTCAGCGGACTCGACGAGGATTGCGCGATCGGCACCCAGTGCCAGGGCGGTACGCAGTTGCTCTTGAGCAGTAGCAGGACCGATGGAGACGACGACGATTTCAGTCGCTACACCTTTCTCTTTCAGGCGTACGGCTTCTTCCACTGCGATTTCGCAGAAAGGGTTCATCGACATCTTGACGTTGGCGAGGTCGACGCCGGAGTTGTCCGCTTTGACGCGAACCTTGACGTTATAGTCGACCACTCGTTTGACAGCTACAAGAACCTTCATGGATTCCTCGTTACTCTCCGGTGAAAAGAAAGTCGCCTAGGCGAGAACCTGGCGGTTGATGCTCATCGGCACAAGGGCACCTCCAAAAACGCTGGCGTACATAAAAGATGACCTTGCTCACGGGAGTGATGACCGTTGGTCAGTGGTGACCGGCGAGTCATTCATTATCGCGGCGTGTAAACTGCGCACTTTCAAGCTGCGCGGCGCATCACCTTTACTGCCTTTGCCCTGTCTTTAGAGGTGCTCTTGAAACCAACAGTCAGCCTACGGCGAGCGCAAAACCGACCGTATCTTGACCGGAACGCCTTTTCTGGTCAATACGGCAAAATAGCCGTTTATAAGCCGCGCTTCTTTGATTTATCTGGGCTGCAGCAATTTCAAACAAACGTTTGTATTGGACGCTGAGAGTGGTGTAGATATAATGCGCCGCCCAGAGAGAAAGGTCGGCCATCCACCCCTCCTCCCCCCATTTGCGATGGGAGAAAGCGCGGATGCAACGCCAAACCTCCAATTAGAAAAAACCGTTGAGCCTTGAGTAGGAGATAGCCTAGTGGAACGCGAATACATGGAATTCGACGTGGTCATCGTCGGTGCCGGCCCCGCAGGCTTGTCCGCCGCTTGCCGCCTTAAGCAGAAGGCCGCTGAAGCCGGCAAGGAAATCAGCGTCTGCGTGGTCGAGAAAGGCTCCGAAGTCGGTGCTCACATCCTTTCCGGCGCCGTGTTCGAACCACGGGCCCTGAATGAACTGTTCCCGGACTGGAAGGAACTGGGCGCTCCGCTCAACACTCCGGTGACCCGCGACGACATCTATGTCCTGCGCAGCGGCGAAACCGCCACCAAGGTTCCAGACTTCTTTGTGCCCAAGACCATGCACAACGAAGGCAACTACATCATCTCCCTGGGCAACCTGTGCCGCTGGCTGGCCCAGCAGGCCGAGAACCTGGGCGTGGAAATCTACCCCGGCTTCGCCGCCCAGGAAGCCCTGATCGACGAAAACGGCGTGGTGCGCGGGATTCTTACCGGCGACATGGGCGTCGACCGTGAAGGTCATCCAAAAGACGGCATGTACACCCCCGGCATGGAACTGCGCGGCAAATACACCCTGTTCGCCGAAGGCTGCCGCGGCCATATCGGCAAGCAGCTGATCAAGCGCTTCAACCTGGACAGCGACGCCGACGCCCAGCACTACGGCATCGGCCTCAAGGAAATCTGGGAAATCGATCCGGCCAAGCACCAACCGGGCCTGGTGGTGCACACCGCCGGCTGGCCGCTGGACATCATGAGCAACGAGAACACCGGCGGCTCCTTCCTCTATCACCTGGAGAACAACCAGGTCGTGGTGGGCCTGATCGTCGACCTGTCCTACGCCAACACTTACCTGTCGCCGTTCGACGAGTTCCAGCGCCTCAAGCATCACCCGGTGCTCAAGCAGTACCTGGAAGGCGGCAAGCGCATCAGCTATGGCGCACGCGCACTGGCCAAGGGCGGCATCAATTCGCTGCCGAAGATGGTGTTCAAGGGCGGCGCGCTGATCGGCTGCGACCTGGGCACCATGAACGTGGCCAAGATCAAGGGCAGCCACACCGCCATGAAGTCCGGCATGCTCGCCGCCGACGCCGTGGCCGACTCGCTGTTCGCCGGTTCCGAAGGGGCTGACGAGCTCAAGGGCTACGTCGAATCGTTCAAATCCAGCTGGCTGTATGAAGAGCTGTTCGCCAGCCGCAACTTCGGTCCGGCCATGCACAAGTTCGGCCCGATCATCGGTGCCGGCTTCAACTGGATGGACCAGAACCTCTTTGGCGGCAAGCTGCCCTTCACCCTGCACGACACCAAGCCGGACTACGCCTGCCTGAAGCTGGCCAAGGACTGCGCGAAGATCGACTACCCGAAACCCGACGGCAAACTCAGCTTCGACAAGCTGAGCTCGGTGTTCATCTCCGGTACCAACCATGAAGAAGAACAGCCGTGCCACCTCAAGCTCGCCGACCCGAGCATCCCGCTGAGCCGCAACCTGCCGCTGTACGACGAACCGGCCCAGCGCTACTGCCCGGCCGGCGTGTATGAAGTGATCACCCAGGAAGATGGCGAGAAGCGTTTCCAGATCAACTCGCAGAACTGCGTGCACTGCAAGACCTGCGACATCAAGGACCCGGCCCAGAACATCACCTGGGTCACCCCGGAAGGCGCAGGCGGCTCGACTTACCCGAACATGTAAGTCGCCGCGGTAGCAGCGAGGCCCCCTATATGGGGGCCTTTTTCATGCCCGGAATTTGCTGCGTAGGAGCCGGCTTGCCGGCGAACAGTCCCTCCATCGGCCCAAAGGCGTCCTCGCTGGCAAGCCAGCGCCCACAGCCGGGTTCTACAGGGCGACAGCGCGCTCATCACCGGGATTACGCTCGAAGTAGCGCTTGTACTCGCGACTGAACTGCGAGGTGCTCTGATACCCCACCCGATGCGCCACCTGGGCCACGCCCAGTCCTTCGCCCAACAGCAACTGCTGGGCCTTGAGCAGGCGCAGGCGCTTGAGGTACTGCACCGGCGACAGCAGGGTGCTGCGCTTGAAATGCTCGTGGAAGGTCGAGGGGCTCATGTTGGCGCAGCGAGCCAGCGTCTCGACGTTCAAGGGCTCGGTGTAATGCTCATGCAGATGATTGAGCGACGCCGCGACCCGGGCGAAATGCCCTTGCTGCTCCACCAGCGCCCGCAGCGCGTCGGCCTGGGGCCCGCGCAAGGCAGCGAACAGCAGTTCGCGCACCCTGGAAGCGCCCATGATCTTGCACTCCAGAGGATCGTGCAGACAGCGCAGCAGCCGCTCCACGCAATCGCGCATGGTGTCATCGAGCACCGCCGAGGTCATGGACTCCAGGGTCTGCGCCGAAGCGGCCCGGCCTTCGGTGATACCCATGGCCAGTACCAACTCGCTGAGGACCGCCCGATCAATGGCAATGGAAATGCCCAGCAGCGGCGCATCAGGCAAGGCGAAGGTTTCACACTCGAAGGGCACTGACAGGGCCTGGATCAGGTAATGCCCGGCGCCGTACTCCAGGGTCCGCGTGCCCAGGTAGGCCAGTTTGCTGCCCTGGACAATGATCATCAGGCTCGGCTCATAAATCTGCGGGCCACGCGCCACATCGCAACTGGCCCGCAGCACCTGGACTCCGGGCAAGGCGGTGGCCGCGAAACCGTCTCGGCTGGCAAGGGGCTGGATCAGCGAAACCAGGGTGGCGTTGGCGTCCAGATGACGGGTCAGCAGCATGGGAAAAACTTCACGGAAAGAGGGACGAAAACATCATCGCAGGTCTGTCCGCCAATGCCCCGTGAAAACCGCCAATGCCGGAGGAATAGGCATGACATGTCGAGGAATCGCCATGGTTGCTGCGGCGCTCGACGCCGAGAATGCCCCGCCTCAATCGTCAGCGTTTTCGCGAGGTCCATCATGTACACCGCCATCGGTTATGCCGCCCAGTCGCCCACCACCCCCCTCGCCCCCATGAGTTTCCAGCGCCGCAGCCCGCGCCCGGACGACGTCGCCATAGAGATCCTCTACTGCGGTGTCTGCCACTCCGACATCCACCAGGCCCGCAACGAATGGGGCATCGCCGTGTACCCGCTGATGCCGGGTCACGAGATCGTCGGCAAGGTCACGGCCGTTGGAGCCAACGTCAGCAAGCACAAGGTCGGCGACCTGGTGGGCGTCGGCTGCATGGTCGACTCCTGCCGCCACTGCGAAGCCTGCGCCGCGGACCTGGAACAGTACTGCCTGGAAGGTCCGACCATGACCTACGCCACCCCGGACCGAGTCGACGGCAGCAACACCATGGGCGGCTACTCCGACAGCATCGTGGTCAGCGAGCACTTTGTCGTGCGCATCCCCGAGAAGCTCGACCTGGCCAGCGCCGCACCGATTCTCTGCGCCGGCATCACCACCTACTCGTCGCTCAAGCACTACGGGGTCAAGCCCGGTGACAAGGTAGGGATTCTCGGCATGGGCGGCCTGGGCCACATGGGCATCAAGTTCGCCAAGGCCCTGGGCGCCGAAGTGACCCTGTTCACCCGCTCGGCGAGCAAGGCCGAAGAAGCGCGGCGCCAGGGCGCCGATCACGTGATCGTGTCCACCGACGCGGCGCAGATGCAGGCGGTGGCCGGGCATTTCGATTTCCTGCTGGACACCATTCCGGTGCCCCACGATCTGAACCCCTACCTCGACACCCTGCGCTTTGATGGCGTGCACATTCTGGTGGGCCTGATCGAGCCGGTGGACCCGGCGCTGCACGCCGCCAAGCTGGTGATGAGCCGCAGGGTGCTGGCCGGCTCGCTGATCGGCGGCATCGCCGAAACCCAGGAAGTGCTGGATTTCTGCGCCGAGCACGGCATCACCTGCGATATCGAAATGCTCGACATCCGCCAGATCAATGAAGCTTACGAGCGCATGATCAAGGGCGATGTGAAATACCGCTTCGTGATCGACATGGCGAGTTTGAAGGGCTGAATCTCGGCACCACGCCAGTACGGCTTGTCGTCGGCGGCGCTCGATGGCGCGCGCCTTCGCCGGCAAGCCGGCGCCTGCTAGGGCGCCTGCTAGAGAGACCCGCCGACGTCAGCCGCGGGCGAAGGCGCGCAGCACTTCACCGTCCATGCGGTACTTGACCCACTCCTCCTGAGGCTGGGCGCCCAGGGACTTGTAGAACTGGATCGCTGGTTCGTTCCACTCCAGCACGCTCCATTCGAAGCGTCCGCAATCGTTGTCACAGGCAATCTGCGCCAGATGCCGCAGCAGTTGCTTGCCCGCCCCGCCGCCCCGTTGTTCCGGGGTGATGTAAAGGTCTTCCAGGTACAGGCAGTTGCTGCCCAACCACGTCGAGTAACTGAAGAAAAACACCGCGAAGCCGATCGGCTGTCCGTCCCGCAGGCAAATCAGGCCGTGGGCCGTGGCGCCCTCGCTGAACAGGCTGCGCTCGATGTCGGCGACACTGGCAATCACCTCATGACGCGCTCGCTCGTAGTCGGCGAGTTCAGTAATGAAGGCAAGAATCTGCGGGGCATCGCTAGGCAGCGCGGGACGGATTTCGACGGACATCGACGGTTCTCATGGCGGAATCAGGCGGCCATATTAGAACGACAGTCGAAAGACTTGCACGGGCATTTATAGGAATCGGCCAATCACCGATCATGCGCGACGCCGAACTGGATAACCTGGACCGCCGAATGCACTTTGCTCCCCTGCACGCCCTGGCAGAAACCTTGCTGCCCCACGCTCTCGAACTGACCAAAGACGGCTCCCATGACCTGTCCCACCTGCAACGGGTCTGGCACAACGTGCGACGCATAGTCGACGAAGAAGGCGGCGACCTCAGAGTGCTGCTGGCCGCTACCCTGCTCCACGATTGTGTGAGCGTGGAAAAAAACTCACCCTTGCGCGCCCAGGCCTCACGCCTGTCGGCGGACAAGGCCCGGGGGATTCTCGCCGCGCTGGGCTGGAACGACGCCGAGATCGAAGCAGTGGCTCACGCCATCGCCGCCCACAGTTTTTCCGCCGCCCTGGCCCCGGCCACCCTGGAAGCCAGGATCCTGCAGGACGCCGACCGTCTCGATGCCCTGGGCGCCCTGGGCGTGGCGCGGACTTTCTACGTCTCCGGCCGCCTGGGCCGGTCCCTCTACGACCCCGCCGACCCCACGGCCCAGCAGCGCGAGCTCGATGATGCGCGCTTCACCCTGGATCACTTCCAGACCAAGCTGCTGCATTTGGCCGAAGGTTTTCAGACCTCCTGCGGCGCCCGTCTGGCGCAGATCCGCCATGCGCGCCTGCAACGCTTCAGGCAGGAATTGCTGGAGGAAATCGGCGAGTGAGCCGGAAGGCTGACTCCGCTGGCGGCTAACCCTGAAACCACCAGGAACACAACCAACCGGCGGCGTCGCCATGTTAGAAAGCCCGGCATCAGTTCCAGCATGACGAGGCGTTTTCATGTCCACCCAGGCCAAGTTGCAATCCGAGGTGTCGGGCCCCTTGTTCGGACTGTTGTGCCTGGGGCAGTTATCTGTTGTCGCTGTCCTACGGCGCGACCTTTCTCCTGTCCCTGCTGATCAGCAGCCGCGGCGGCGATGAGCATGACGCCGGCCGCGTGATTGCAGCGGCAATGCTCAGCACCTTTGTCGCGGTGATCGGCTTTCCCTGGCTGGCAGGATCATCGTCGAGGCCGGTATCCAGGCGCTGCTGCTCAGCGTGCTGGCCATTGCCGTGCTGAACTGGCTAATCAGCCTCGCGCGCCTGGGGTGGCGCCGTTTGCAAACACCCCAGGTGGCCCACGGAGGCTGATGCCGTTCGTCGGTGGTCAGGCACCAACCGCCCAGCAGCACAGACCAATATCAGGTAACGACTCAGACGAATGGAGGCGACACCATGATCAAGCTTCAACTGGCTGTACTGACCCTGGCCGGACTGCTGTCCACCGGCGCACTGGCCGGCGCCACCGGGCCGGACGATCCCGCGCTAGGGCCGAGCTCCCCCGCGCCCAAGAGCCCCCCCAAGATCAACATCAACCCGGCGCCCATGGATGAAGGTTCGCTGCCACCGGCCACCGGCACCGACCCGCGTACCCAGGGCAACGACAATGGTCGCCAAGGTGGCGCTGGCACGTTGCAGGCCACCCCGGACAACGGCAAGACCGGCACCGGCTCGAAAACCACCAGCGGTGGCTCCGGCTCTGAAGGCAGCAGCCAGTAAGGCTGGGCTGAGTGGTGGTTCTACCTCGCCACGATCGAGGCGTTGCGCAAGCCGAGCCCGACTTGCGCCAGACACTCAGCAGGGCTCCTGGGCCTGCAGCAAGGCATCCACTTCAGCGCTGCCAGGTGCCGTGGCCGGACCACGGCGGGTCACCGCAATGGCCGCTGCGGCGTTGGCTCGGCGGGCGGCCGCCAATGGCTCAAGCCCCGTCGCCAGCCCGGCGACAAAGACCCCGGCATGGGCGTCGCCGGCACCATTGCTGTCCAGCGCCTGGACCTTGAATCCGTCCACCTGCGCCAGCTGCCCCTGGCGTCCGATCCAACAGCCCCGGGCGCCGTCGCGCAGCACCAGCAGGGCCGTCGGTGACAGCCATTCGCCAAGGCGCTGCAAGGCCGTCTCGATGCTCGAACTGGCGGTAAAGGCCAAGGCTTCGGCGCGGTTACTGCTCCAGATATCGATCCGCGGCAACAAGGCCAGCATCAGGGGGGCGTCGGGCGAGTCCACCAGCGGGCCCGGGTCGAACATCAAGGGCACCGAGCGCGGCAATGCCAGCAGCCAGTCGACCAGCGCCTGAGCCTTGCTCGCCTGCAGCAGGCTGTAGCCGCTGACATACAGATAGTCATCCGCCTGGACCCTGACCTCTGCCAGATCCTCGGCCGACAGTTCACCCTCGGCGCCGATATGAGAGATGAAGGTACGCTCGGCCGAGGCATCGGTCAGGGCCACGCAGACACCGGTATCGGCACCCGGGCTGGGCGCCAGACTCAGGCCAATGCCTTCTGCCTGCATCGCCGCTCGGGCCAGATCGCCAAAGCGTCCCTGGCCGTGGCGCCCCAGGTAGAGCACGGGCAAGCCATTGCGCGCCGCCGCGGCCATGACATTGAAGCCGCCGCCGGCCTCGAAGCTCGCCGACTGGGCCAGGACATCACCACCGGCCGCCGGCAGCCGGTCCACGGCCATCACCAGATCGACGATCACCTGGCCGCTGTGCAGCAACCTAGGCATTGGCATTCTCGACAAAGGCCCCACGCCGATCGCGGGCACCGCCCAGCAAAGCGTACCCACCGCCTGCCACCAGGAAGGTGACGACCCAGCCCAGGCCGTTATGCCCCAACCAGGAATCGGCCAGCGGCCCGGTGAACCAGACGTCTTCAGCGGTGGTGCCGATGCTGGTGAAACAGAACCCCAGAATGATCGCCAGCACCCAGGCGCCGAACGCCCGCCACTCGATCCCGCCCTGGTACCAGTAGGCGCTGCCGGGCCCGACATTCAGCAAATCATCGGCGCTGTAGTAATGACGATGGATCATGTCCACCACGAAGATCCCCACCCAGGCGGTGATCGGCACTGCCAGCAGGGAAATGAAGCTGATAAAGGGCCCGTAGAAGCTGTCGGCGATCAGCATGAAATAGATCGAACCGAGGAAGATCGCGACGATATCCACCAGCACCGCGTAGACCCGCTTGACCTTGAGGCCCAGGGTCAGCGCGGTAAGACCGGCGGAATACACCGACAGGTTGTTCGACAGCAGCAGGCCGCCAAAAGCGGCGATCAGGTAAGGCACGGCCATCCAGGTCGGCAGCATGTCGCGGATCGCGATGATCGGGTCCACGGCCGAGGCCAGGTGATCGTTGCCCACCGACAGCAGGCCGCCCAGGGTGATCAGCAGCACCAGTGGGATACCGGCGCCAAACGCCGCCGAGGCCACCAGGCGTCCGGCCGTCACCGAACGATGCTGGTAGCGCGACATGTCGGCCCCGGAGCTGGCCCAGCCGATCCCGGTGCCGGCCGCCATGGTGCCAACCCCGATGATCATGGCGCTCATGGGGGCCGGCGCGGCATTGAACACCGCCGTCCAGTCGATGGTGGCGCAGAGGAAACCGCCCACCAGTACGTTCAGCGCGCCAAAACCGTAAGTGGCCCACTTCTGGATCACCAGCAAGGTGGCGTGGCCCAGGCCGGAGACGCTCAAGGTCATGAGCACGAAGATCCCGATGAACAGCAGGGTCAGCAGTGGCGCGTCCTTGGCCGAAGCCGGGGTCTGGAACAGGATCGAACTCAGCGACAGCAGGACAAAGGCTGCCGTGGTGGTGTTCACCGTTTCCCAGCCGACCCGCGAAAGCATCGACACCAGGGTCGGGCCGATGTTGCCACGCACACCGAAGATCGCCCGGGACAAGGTCAGGCTCGGGGCCCGACCGCGCCGGCCGGCCACCGAGATCAAGCCGACCACGGCGAACGAGCCTACTGAACCGAGGATCGCCACCAGCAGCACCTGCCAGATCGACAAGCCACGAAATGCCACCAGGGTCGCCCCGAGGGGCAGGCCGAGGATGCTGATATTGGCCGCGAACCAGACCCAGAACAGTTGCAACGGATGACCGTTGCACTCCGCCTCGGGAACCGGCTCGATGCCGCGGGTTTCCAGTTGCCCGGCGCCTGAGCCGACCGTCGATGAACTCATGAATGAAACTCCTGTTGCCGTTATTGGGGTGTTTGGCAATTTCGGAAGTCACAGAACAGTCCGGCATTCCTGGCCGTGTTCCAGCTTTCCCTAGCAATCGGCAGTACGGCCGAAAGGTGTAGCGAGCCTGGGGCTCGGCACTGGGCGCGACGACTTAACGCAGCGCCAGCAACGCTTCTACCAGCGGCTGCAGGTCCAGTTCATTGACCTGTTGCACCTGGTGGATCAACTCCGCGGGCCAGGCCTGCAAGCCCAGGCAGGCGCCCAGCATGGCCCCGAGCATCGCCGCGATGGTGTCGGTGTCGCCGCCCAGTCCGGCGGCCATGCACAGCGCCTCGAAGGCCTCAAGGTGCCCCAGGGCAACTTGCCGGGCCAGGGCGAAACTGACCACCACCGACTCTTGGGAGGCCACCGAGGTGCCGATCAATTCATACAGCATTCGGGCAAAAGCCGGCTTGTCGCCTGCAACCCTCAAGGTGCCGGCCCACTCCAGGCGCGCTGCGATGGTCGCGCCGGCCATCCAATGGCCATGGGCCTGTGCCTGGCGGGCAATCTGCGCGCCAAGGGGCAAGGCGTCGATCAGCGAGGCGCCATTGATACCGGCGGACACCACCGCCGCCACCGCTGCCGCGCTGGCGATTCCCAGGCTGGTGTTATGCGTGACCTGGCAGGCTTCGACCACCGCCTGGACAAAGCCTTGAGCGCTGGCGACATCGGTGGCGATGCCCACCGGCGTGATGCGCATCGCGGCGCCATTGGTGGTGCCATAGCGCCCGGCCTCCTCCACCGACTCACCGGCGAGGATCATTTCAATGGCGCGCTTGGTGGAGGGACCGAGCAGATCCTGGGAGCCCTTGGCCTGCATCGCCGCCTCCCACTGGATCAGGCTCCGGGCCAGGGCCGCCGGATCGATCCGGCCTTGGCCCTGAACCAGCAGGCGCCCCACCAGGATCGCCTGTTCGGTGTCGTCGGTGATTGAACCGGCGGGCATGTTGGCAGCTATCGGCTGCTCGGGCCCCGCGTCCTCCAGCGTGCGGATCACGCCGAAACGCTGGTGAATCTGTTCCTGACTCAAGGACTGGGTGGGCATGCCCAGGGCATCGCCCAGGGCCAGACCGTAGAAGGCGCCCAGTGCCCGCTGGAGCGGACTCACCGCGACTCTCCGAATTGCAGGTGCATGCGGAAATGCTGCGGATCCAGCAGGCTCTCGACCTGCTCCATGAAACGCCCCTGGCGATCATAGGTGGTGCGCAGGGCCTTGAGGAACACGTCTCCCGGCGCCCGTCCGAGCAGCTCGGCATCTTCGGCGTTCAAGGGCTCGGCGCCGATCCATTGATCGCCGCGCTCGCCGATGTAGCCGTAGGCGGCCAGGGTAATGGTCAGGGAATCATCGATCAGGCCGACCCGGGGCAGGCCTTCCAGCTCACCGGAGGCCGGGATCAGGGAGCGCTCGAGGGACAGCACCCGACCGTCGGTGCTGCGTCGGCGGCGATCCAGGGCAATGAACTGGTCGGTGCCCAGGCGGTGCTTGAGCTCCGGGCGGCGCACGGCCTCCAGGCGCAGCACCTCGGTGTTGACCAGGGCGCCGCTCTCGGCCAGGGCCTGGGCCCAGCCTTGATGCTGGTCCAGGGCGACGCCGTCGAAGGTGACGATGGAACCCACACCGCTCTGCGTGGCGATGTAGTTGCGGCGCTTGAGCTCGGCCAGGGCTTCACGCAGGGTGCCACGACTGACACCGAACTCCCCGGCCAATTGATGCTCTCCCGGCAGTTGAAAGCCGTCTTCCAGCAGACCGCTTTCAATGCGCCGGATCAGCTCGTCGACCACTCTTGTTTTCTTATCGAATCGAACATGTTTAGGCATGTCCGGCTTGATACATGAAACGCGGGATCAAGATCAAGAAATATCTCGAAATCGAAATTGAAATGTCTTTATGGCTCCAGACCGATGGGGAAGAACACCCCATCACTCCACACGCCCAGCCAGCGCTGGCCATCGAGAACGCGAGTCTGGGCCAGCTCCACCAACTGGTAGAACACATTGCGATGGATCAGCGCCTCAAGGTTGTTTCGAACCAGGACATAAGGCGCCGGCTCCTGGGTCAACGGGTCGATCACCACCCGCAGCGGATGCTCGACGTTGGCAACCACCTGTTCGTCGACATTGCTGGTAAAGCGCAGCAGCTGCGCCTCACCCTGCCCTTCGACCTCCAGGGTCACGGCGACGAAGGGAGCGTCGTCGACCTTGATGCCCACCTTCTCCACCGGAGTGACGAGAAAGTAGTCGTCGCCATCGCGGCGGATGATGGTGGAGAACAGCTTGACCATCGGCTTGCGACCGATGGGGGTCCCCAGGTAGTACCAGGTGCCGTCGCGGGCGATACGCATGTCGATATCGCCACAGAAATCGGGGTTCCACAGGTGGACCGGCGGCAGGCCATTCTCGGCCTTGGGAATCTGCGCCAACAGGTCGTTGGCCTTGCCTGGACCACTCATACCGCTCTCCTCGTTCAATCAGTCGCTCAGGCCCAGCAAACCGCGAGCATATTGCTGCAACGGCGGGCCCAGCAGATCCTGGGGCTTGTTGTCGTGAAACGTCAGTAATCCGCCACGACTGCGAATACGGGTCGTATCGATCAGGTATTGGGTACTGGTTTCGATCAGCATGATCTGGATGGTGCTGGTATCGACGCCCAGACGGTCCACCGCCTCCTGGTCCAGCCACTCATCGGAGTTGCCGATGCGGTCGTCGGCCTTGGCGAAACGAGCGTAGAGCAGATAGTGGGCGCCCACTTCCCGGGCTTCGGCCATGGCCTCGTTCAAGCCTTCGGGGGCTTTGGCCCGGCGCACCATGGGGAAATACTCGATAAAGCCGTTGAAGGCCTCTTCGGCCACTACGTTGGGTCGAGGATAAGCACCGCCTGGCGGTACAAAGTGTCCCTGGGCGATGAAAATGAACGAATCCGGCTGAATGCGGAATGAACTGGTCCGGCGGGTATCGCTGTGATCGAGCATCCCCGCGTCGCTCAGGTGATAGCGCACCCCTTCGCCCATATCGCTGACATTCATGCAGCCGCCGAGTGCCAAAAAGGCCAGCAGCAAAACCAGGCTACGCATCCTACCCCCCAAAAACCGGTGACGGAAAACCGGCGAATGGCCACGAGATGCAGCTTCCGCGCCAGCTACGCCAATGGAGGACATTCCAGCGCCAGCCGAACTAGCCGCCGATGATTTTCATCACCGTGGCGCCACCGGAAAAGGCCAGGTCCTGCTTGTCGCCCAGGGCCTTGACCAGCAGGCGCTGGAGCGCCGGCAAGGCTTGGTGGCGCGGCTTGTCCAGCAGGTCGCCAACATAGTGGCGATTGCTTGACGACAGGCAGCCGTGCAACCAACCGGTGGAGGACAGACGCAGACGCGAGCAGGTGCGGCAGAACGGCACGCTTTCGTTGGCAATCACCCCGAAATGACCCAGCCCGGGAATCTCGTAACGCACGGCGGTCGCATCCAGCGGCGCATCGGCCTGAAGGTATTCGTAACGCTCGCCGATCATCGCAAGCAGCTGTTGCAGACTGACAAACTGCTGCAGGAAGGCATTGCCGTCGCTGGCCAGGTGCCCCATGCGCATCAGTTCGATGAAGCGCAGCTCGTAGCCCCGCTCCAGGCAGTAATCAAGCAGCGGCATGACCTGATCCAGGTTCTGCCCGCGCAACGGCACCATGTTGACCTTGATCTTCAGCCCGGCCGCGCGCGCTTGCTGCATGCCATCGAGCACGCTGGCCAGATCGCCACCCCGGGCGATGCTGCGAAAGGCCGCGGCATCCAGGGTATCGAGAGAAACATTGATCCGGCGGATCCCCGCCTCCACCAGCAAGGGCAGCTTGCGCGCCAGCAACTGGCCGTTGGTGGTCAGGCTGATGTCTTCCAGCCCCATGCGCCCGACCGCCCCCATGAAGGCTTCCAGCTTGGGACTGACCAGAGGCTCTCCGCCGGTGATGCGCAGCCGTTCGATGCCGGCCGCTTCAATCAGATACGCCACGCCCCGGGCCATCGCCTCGGCCGACAACTCGTCCTGGGCAGCCACCAGCCGCTTGCCGTTGGGCACGCAGTAGGTACAGGCGTAGTTGCAGGCGGACGTCAGACTGATCCGCAAATTGCGAAAGCGCCTGCCTTGACGATCAACGATCATGGATGACTCCGGCGTAGGAAGGGAGAACCGGCCAAAACCTGACTCAAAAATCAGGTTCTGGCAAGTCCCATGCCTGAGTATATTCCTCGGACACCGCGCCATACAGGTGGTCGATGGCGCAATACAGCAGCTGAATGCCTTAGCTGTTCGAGGTGTCGGGGTCGCGTTTGCGCTTGTTGCCCATGCGCACGCCGATATCCATCAGGAACTGGAAGAAGCCCTCCTGATCCTCCAGCACATTGCTCCAGAACGGCGAGTGGTACAGCGCCACCGCGCCATGCACCAGTGCCCAGGAGGCGCAGTAGTGGAAGTAAGGCGGAACGTCTTCGAGCTTGCCTTCGCTGATACGGCCCTTGATCAACAAGGTCAGGCGTTCGAAGTTGGAGGCGCGGATCTTGTGCAGTTCCTCGACCATTTCCGGCACCTGATTGCCCTTGACCACCTTCTCTTCCAGGCGATCGAACAATCGGTAGCGCTGCGGGTCGCGCATGCGAAATTCGAAGTAGGCCCGGGACAGGGCTTCCTTGTCCTTGTCGACATCGGCCGAGTGCAGCAGCTCGTTCAGGTCACGCTCATAGTCGAGCATCAGGCGCAGGTAGATCTCCGCCTTGGACTTGAAATGCTTGTAGATGGTCCCTTTGCCGATACCCACGGCATCCGCAATCATCTCGACGGTGACACTGTCTTCACCTTGTTCGAGGAACAGCTTGAGCGCGGTATCGAGAATTTCTTGCTCGCGGCGACGAAACTCACGGACCTTACGAGGTTCTTTCTGCATAAGAAAAGGTCTGTTCGGGGTCAAAATCGAAGCCGCGTATTATGCCTAACTTGCGCCAAAATGCACGGATCATCCTTCGTTGCAGCTGTTTCTGGCGCAAAAGCCCGCCTGACGCACGCCGCTGAATGGCTCGCCGAAACCTGCGAAATCCCGTGAATACGGGCTCGGCGCACGGTTCACATAGCAAACGCCCAGCGCCCGCGAGCCTCGGATCAGACCGCAAAGTCCGGGTCTTTTCCATAACCGGCTCCCGACACTCATCCGCGCCCCCTACTCGACGAAAATACATTCATGAGTCGCAATGACGTCATTGCGCTTCAGCATCGTTGCTTTATAGAGATTAGAAAAAGCCCTGCAAAGCAGCGAAAAATACATCGAGAACGAGCGAATATTCTGAAAGTGCCGATGCCATTGATCAGGATCAGGCTGATTGGCGGACTAAACTGCAACAGCTTGTGTGCAAAACGCGCGACAACAATCGCCGTTTTACGCTGAATTTCGCTAAAAACAGCGAAAACGCAGGAAATTCCAGCAAGAAAAGCGCCGAACCTCGAAAAATGAGAACTCAAGCGAAGCGCCTGTATTCCAAATTTGTTTAAAAACCAGGCAGGGGCAACTGGACTGAATCCAATAGTGATCAATACTTCAACTGTCGGCGCGACATCTCCCCCAAGTGAAACGCCGATTTAGGTACCGATGGACCGCGTGCCTTAGTTTTACTCCTAATGGTCTTAACCCGGATTCACCCCCCAGAACCCGGGTTTTTTTTGCCTGAAATTCAAGCTTTCCAGTAACCGATCAGGCCCCGCTCTTGACCCGAGCCTGGGGAAACAGGCGCTTGAAGTTGGCCGTGGTCTGTTCGGCAAAGGCCTCGTAGGCCTCGCCACGCAGCATCGCCAGGAACTCCGCCACTTCGCGCACGTACTGCGGCAGGTTGGGCTTGCCGCGATAAGGGATGGGCGCCAGGTACGGCGAGTCGGTTTCCACCAGCAGCCGATCGGCAGGCACCTGGCGAGCCACATCGCGCAGGGCATCGGCATTGCGGAAGGTGACGATGCCCGACAGAGAGATATAGAACCCCAGGTCCAGCGCCGCCTTGGCCATGTCCCAGTCCTCGGTGAAGCAATGCAGCACGCCGGCATTGGGCAGTGCCGCTTCCCGCAGCAGCGCCAGGGTGTCGGCGCGGGCACCGCGGGTGTGCACCACCACCGGCTTGCCGGTCTGTTGCGCGGCCTGCAAATGCAGACGGAAAGACGCCTGCTGCAGCTCGGCCGCTTCCGGCTCGTAGTGATAGTCCAGGCCGGTTTCGCCAATGGCCACCACCCGCGGGTGGTTCAGCTCCTGCAACAGCCAGTCCAGGGCCGGGGCAGCGCCGGGCTGCAGGTCCAGCGGGTGCACCCCCACCGAGCAATCGACATCGTCGTAACGCTCGGCCAGAGCCTTGACGTCCGCGGCGTTGTCGGCGCTGACGCCAATGCACAGGAAGTGCCCGACACCGCGCTGGCGGGCCGCGGCCAGTGCCGCATCCAGGGAGCCGTCATGGGCGGCAAGGTCGAGACGATCAAGGTGGCAATGGGAATCTACGAGCATGGGAGCCTACAACTACATCCGATCAATGAAAGGGCCGGGCGTTGTCGTCCGGCCGGATACCAGCCTGATTCAGGGACAGGCCGCTCAGTGCCGGGTCGGCAACGCCGCCCATTGCACCAACAGCGCCTCCAACAGCAACACTCGGTTGAGGTTGGCCTTGCTCAGGACCTTTTGTCGCTGGGCCAGGATCCAGTCCTGGATCGCCAGCACCTTGTCCTGGCCGGACTTCTGCGCCAGGTACTGCAACACCTTGCGCATGTCCTGCAAACCCAGGCCGTCCTCGTCTTGGGTCAACTGGTAACGCAAGACCAGGTTCGACCAGTCACAGAACCAGTCGAACAACAGCAACAGAGGGATGGCATTCCAGGCCTCGGCCAGCTGGGTCGGCGACTGTTGCTGCTTGAGCAACTTCTTCACCCCGTCCACCACCAGCGCCCGCTGCTCGCGAACCCCCTGGGCCTGCAAGCCGACGGCGGCCAGCGGCGATCCGGCGGCCAGGGTCAGCAGCTCCAGGCGCTCTTCATCGGAACACTCGGGCAGCGCCCCGGCCAACCATTGCTGGCTCATCGCCGCGCTGGGCAAGGGACAGGCCTGCTGGACACAGCGACTCTTGATGGTCGGCAGCAAACGGCTTGGCTGATGACTCACCAACAGCAGCACGGTATCCCCGGAAGGCTCCTCAAGGCTTTTCAGCAAGGCGTTGGACGCATTGATGTTCATCGACTCCACCGGCTCGATCAGCACCACCTTGCGCCCCCCCAGCTGCGCGGTCTGCACCACGAAGCTGACCAACTCACGCACCTGGTCGACCTTGATCGCCTTGTCCGCCTCTTCGGGCTCCAGCACGTAGTTGTCCGGATGACTACCGGCCTGGAGCAGCAGGCAGGACTTGCACTGGCCACAGGCATCCAGCCCGTTCGGACGCTGGCACAGCAGACGCGCCATCAGGCGTTCTGCCAGGGCTCGCTTGCCGATGCCCGCCGGGCCGTGCAGCAGATAGGCGTGGGCATGTTGCGTGCGCCCGGCCAACTGCTGCCAGAGGCCGTCCTGCCAGGGAAAGACTTCAGCCACGGGCGCGCTCCAGCAGTTGCGGCAACAAGGCATCCAGGGACTGCTGGACCCGGGCCAGGGGCTGCGCCGCATCCACCAGGCAATAACGCTGGGGCGCAGCGGCGGCGCGGGTCAGGTACGCCTGGCGCACCTTCTGGAAAAACGCCTGGCCTTCCTGTTCGAAGCGATCCAGCCGACCGCGAGCACTGGCCCGAGCCAGACCGACATCCACCGGCAAGTCGAACACCAGGGTCAGATCCGGGCGCAACTCACCCTGCACGAAACGCTCCAAGGCCTCGATGCGCTCAAGGCTCAGGCCACGACCGGCGCCCTGATAGGCATAGGTCGAATCGGTGAAACGGTCACACAGGACCACCGCGCCGCGGGCCAGTGCCGGGCGAATCACCGTGGCCAGATGCTGGGCGCGGGCCGCGAACACCAGCAGCAGCTCGGTGTCGGCATTCATGACTTCCTCGCCCGGGGTCAGCAGCACTTCGCGAATCCGCTCGGCCAAGGGTGTGCCGCCGGGCTCGCGGGTCAACACCACCTCGATGCCCGCGGCGCGCAGGCGCTCGGCGAGGTACTCGCGGTTGGTGCTTTTACCGGCCCCTTCCGGGCCTTCCAGGGTAATAAACAAGCCAGTCACAGGCAGTCCTTAATCAAAGTCATTGCGGGCTTTTCGGCGCGGGCGCAGGTTCCGCCGCAGCGGGAGCCTCGACGGGCGCGGGCGACGCGCTGTCCGGGCCCGGAGTAACGGCTGGTGCCGGGCTCTGGGCCTCGGGTGTGGCCGGCGTGGCCTGCGGCGCCGGACTGGAACGGTAGTCGGCGCGACGCTTGAGCTGGAACTCGCGCACGGCACTGTTATGGGCATCCAGGTCATCGGAGAACACATGGCTGCCGTCGCCCCGGGCAACAAAATACAGGCTCTTGCCCGGCACCGGATTGAGCGCGGCGTGAATCGCCTCGCGCCCGACCATGGCAATCGGCGTCGGCGGCAGCCCGGCAATCACGTAAGTGTTGTAGGGCGTGGCTTCCTTGAGGTGAGCCCGGGTCAGTTTGCCGGTGTAGCGCTCGCCCAGGCCATAGATCACCGTCGGGTCGGTCTGCAGCAGCATGCCGATCTGCATGCGCCGCACAAAGACTCCGGCGATCTGTCCACGCTCCTGGGGCACGCCGGTTTCCTTTTCCACCAGCGACGCCATGATCAGCGCCTGATAAGGATCGCTGTAAGGCGCGTCATCAGCCCGCTTGCTCCACTCTTTGGCCAGCACATCGTCCAGACGGTCGTAGGCTTTTTCCAGAAGCTCGGCGTCGGTCATGCCCTTTACAAAACGATAGGTATCGGGGAAGAAACGCCCTTCGGGAAACACCCCGCCGTGGCCGAGTTTTTCCATCACCTGACTGTCGCTGAGGCCTGTCAGGGTCTGCTGCAGCTTGTCGCTCTTGGCCAAGGCATTGCGCACCTGGCGGAAGTTCCAGCCTTCCACCAGGGTCAGGCTGTACTGCACCACCTCGCCGCGCTGCCAGAGACCGATCAGGCCTTCGGCCGTCATGCCCGGCGTCATGCGGTACTCGCCACTGTGCAGCGGCTGGCCCTGCAGATTGAAACGCCAGTACAGACGCAACCAGAAGCCATCCCGGATCACGCCATCGGCTTGCAGACGATTGAAAGTGCCGGTGGGCGTGGCACCGGCGGGAACATCAAGCAACTGCTCCTGGGAGAGGTTCAGCGGTTGTTCCAGGGCCGAGTGCAGTTTCCAGGCACTCGCGCCCAGCAGCAGACCTGCCAGGACCAGTCCGGTTTCCAGCAGGAGCAGTAATTTACGTCTCACGAATCAAGCATCCAGTAGTGCGCGGGTAATGCCCTGCAGTTTACGGGTGAGCGGTCCCGCCGACCAGCGCATCCCGGCACAGGCACGCACCGGCCAGATGCCATAGACGCTGTTGCAGACGAAGACTTCATCCGCCCGCTGCAGTTGATCGAGACTGATGTCCGTGACGTCCACGGAAATCCCCAGCGACGCGGCCTGAAACAGAATTTCCGCGCGCATCACCCCGGCCACCCCGCAACGGCTCAGGTCGGCTGTCAGCAAGCGCCCCTGGCTGACCAGGAACAGATTGCTGAATACCGCTTCGATCACCCGCCCGGCGCCATCGAGCATCAAGCCTTCGGCATGCTCGGAATCAAGCCATTCGGCGCGAGCCAGCACTTGTTCGAGACGGTTGAGATGCTTGAGGCCAGCCAGCAACGGCTGCTCGGATAAACGCGTGGCGCAGGGAAACAGCACGACCCCCTGCTCGGCATTGGCCGGGGGATAGGCCGGCAAGGCAGCGCCCTGGAGAATGCGGCGCGCCGTGGCTGCCGGGTCTGCCGCATAGCCCCGCAGACTGTCGCCACGGGTCAGCATCAGCTTGAGCACGCCCTCCCCCAGGGCCGCCGCATAGGCCAGCACTTCGTTGCGAATCAGCGCCTGATCCGCATTCAGCGCCAGACGTCGGCAGCCTTCGGCCAGGCGCTGCAAGTGCCGCTCCAACAGTTGCGGCTGACCGGATCTGACGGCGATGGTCTCGAACAGACCATCGCCATAGGCCAGGCCGCGGTCCTTGAGCGACAGTGCGTCAGCCGGCTGACCGTCGACCCAGCAGTGCATCACTCGGAGAACCGGCGGAACACCAGGGAGCCGTTGGTGCCACCAAAGCCGAAGGAGTTGGAGAGCACCACATCGATGTCCATGCTGCGCGCGGTGTGCGGCACGAAGTCGAGGTCGCAGCCCTCATCCGGCTCATCCAGGTTGATGGTCGGCGGCGCCGCCTGGCTGTTGATGGCCAGCACGCTGAAGATCGCCTCGATCGCCCCGGCGGCACCTAGCAGGTGACCGGTCATGGATTTGGTGGAACTGACCGCCAGCTTGTAGGCGTGTTCGCCAAACACCGTCTTGATCGCTTCGGCTTCTGCCAGGTCGCCGGCAGGGGTCGACGTGCCATGGGCGTTGATGTACTGCACCTGATCGACATTGAGCTTGGCGTCGCGCAGGGCATTGGCGATGCAGCGAGCGGCACCGGCGCCATCGGCGGGCGGCGAAGTCATGTGATAGGCATCGCCACTCATGCCGAAACCAATCAGCTCGGCGTAGATGGTGGCGCCACGGGCCTTGGCGTGTTCCAGCTCTTCCAGCACCAGGGCGCCGGCGCCGTCGGACAACACGAAGCCATCACGCCCCTTGTCCCAGGGACGGCTGGCGCGGGTCGGCTCGTCGTTACGGGTCGACAGCGCACGGGACGCGCCGAAGCCGCCCATGCCCAGGCCACAGGCGGCCATCTCGGCACCGCCGGCAATCATCACGTCGGCTTCACCGTAGGCAATGTTGCGCGCGGCCATGCCGATGCAGTGGGTGCCGGTGGTGCACGCCGTGGAAATGGCGTAGTTCGGCCCCTGGGCACCCAGGTGGATGGACAGGAAACCGGAAATCATATTGATGATCGAGCCCGGCACAAAGAACGGAGAGATCCGTCGCGGGCCGGAATCGTGCAGGGTGCGGCTGGTTTCTTCGATATTGGTCAAACCGCCAATACCCGAGCCCATGGCCACGCCGATGCGCTCACGGTTGGCATCGGTGACTTCCAGGCCGGCGTTGCGCACCGCCTGAAATCCGGCCGCCAGACCGTACTGAATGAACAGGTCGAGTTTGCGGGCCTCTTTGGCCGACAGGTACTCCTCGACATTGAAGCCCTTTACCGAGCCGCCAAAACGGGTGGAATAGGCAGAAAGGTCGGTGTGTTCGATCAGACCAATGCCACTTTGGCCAGCCAGAATGCCCTGCCAGCTACTCGGCACATCCGTACCCAGTGGCGACAACATACCCATACCGGTGACTACGACGCGTCTACGCGACACAGCACTCTCCTTTTTCTAATGACGACACTTTGTATCAGGCCTAAAGAAAAAACCGCACGCCGTAACGGCAGTGCGGTTTTTCCATGACAGCAAAAGACGACTACAAACGATTAAGCCTGGTGGCTGGTAACGTAGTCGATAGCTGCTTGAACGGTAGTGATCTTTTCAGCTTCTTCGTCAGGGATTTCGGTCTCGAATTCCTCTTCCAGAGCCATCACCAGCTCAACGGTGTCAAGGGAGTCGGCACCCAGGTCTTCAACGAAGGAAGCGCTGTTGGTCACTTCGTCTTCTTTAACGCCCAGTTGCTCGGCAACGATTTTCTTGACGCGTTCTTCGATGGTGCTCATACCTTGTTTTCACTCCTAATGGAAAAATTCAGGCAGCTGGCCGGTGGGTA
>Ga0194135_10000517_pt1 | contig 22912 bp, 26 predicted proteins | sample LitLau_LLRF_2013_FD_134024 | JGI IMG/M metagenome (GOLD analysis project Ga0194135, IMG submission 134024) | Freshwater sediment microbial communities in response to fracking from North America - Little Laurel Run_MetaG_LLRF_2013 (version 2) | ecosystem: Environmental > Aquatic > Freshwater >...
CTGTCAACACCTCTTTTCAACCGCTTTCGACCGAGACGATCGAATCGTTAACAAGGCGACCACACACTGCCTTATCAACTGCTTCTGGCTTCGATGAACTGAAGCGTAACCGCTGCCGAAAACCTGGTAACTCGTTGAATCTCAAGGAGTTTTCCGTTTCGACTGCGCCGGAAGTGGGGCGAATTATAGGCCTGTAGAATCTGCCGTCAACCTTTAATTTGAATTTTCTATGATTCCAGCCCGCCCCACGCCTGCAGCTTCTTATATAGAGGCGAAAAAAGACTTTGCGCACTATATTGCTCATTCCGCGTGACTTAAGCATCATGCGTCCAGCGCCCTCCCCCACACTCTGGATGATCCCCTGCATGAACGACCAACCGCGCAGCCTTGCCTCGACTCTGTTTCCCGTGGGGCTGCTACTTATCGCCATGGCCTCGATTCAATCGGGCGCCTCATTGGCCAAGAGCATGTTCCCCATTGTCGGGGCCCAGGGCACCACCACCCTTCGCTTGATCTTCGCCAGCGTCATCATGCTGCTTCTATTGCGCCCCTGGCGCGCCAAGTTCACTGCCAAGACCCTACGCACCGTGGTTGTCTACGGAATGGCCCTGGGCGGCATGAACTTCCTCTTCTATATGTCCCTCAGAAGCGTCCCCCTGGGAATCGCCGTCGCTCTGGAGTTCACCGGCCCATTGGCGGTGGCCATCTATGCCTCACGCAAGGCGATCGATTTTCTGTGGATCGCCCTGGCGATCATCGGCCTGCTATTGCTGATACCCACAGGCGCCACCGAAACCGCCATCGACCTGGTGGGCGCAGGCTACGCCTTGGGCGCCGGCGTCTGCTGGGCGCTGTACATCCTGTTCGGGCAAAAGGCCGGTGCCGAGAACGGCATCCAGACCGCCGCCCTGGGTGTCATGATCGCCGCACTCTTCGTCGCGCCCATAGGTATCGTCCATGCCGGCGCGGCATTACTCACTCCATCCCTGATTCCTATCGCCCTGGGCGTCGCGGTCTTGTCCACCGCCCTGCCTTACAGCCTGGAAATGGTCGCCCTGACCCGAATGCCAGCCCGTACCTTTGGCACCCTGATGAGCATAGAGCCGGCCTTCGGCGCGCTGTCCGGCCTGCTGTTTCTGCACGAATACCTGTCCCTGGCGCAGTGGATGGCGATCGCCTGCATCATCCTGGCATCTGTCGGAGCAACCATGACGATGCGCCGCGAATCCAAGCCCATAGTTGCAGCCGATTAAGATTCAACTCTGGTAATTGGCGCGCAATTAGGCCATGTTTAGCCGGCTACTCAACGTCAGCCATGGAGTTGTCAGACAGGGATATCGCAAACGCAAAAGACCACAGGTAATGCAGTCACACTCGGGCATCAGATCCGAGGCTAGCGATAAGGACGGGGATGAAACGATTTTTGATACTGTTGGCCGTACTTGCCATTGCAGGCTGCGCTGCGACCGCGAAAACCGAAGTCAAACGAGGCAAGAAAGGGCTCCACATCAACTGCTCCGGTTTGTCTTCTTCCTGGGACAAGTGCTACACCAAGGCGACCCAATCCTGCGGCCCCAAAGGCTACAAGGTGATCGCCAAGTCCGGTGACACCGTCGAAGACCCGGGAGACTACCCTTTCGGCCTGAACCCAGCCGGTTATACCAGTCGCAGCATGATCGTCATCTGCAAGTAGCGGTAGCGCTCACTCTTCGGGCAGCCGCTCCAGCTGCCCAATGATCTGCTCATGGCTCGACGCCAGCACCTGCTGCTGGATATCCGGGTTCACCAGCATTCGCGCCACCACCAGCGCGCCAACACACTGCGACAGAATCGACCAGGCCAGGCTCTCACTGCCCAGGGTCTGCGCCCACGCCCGCTGCAGACGACAAATCCAGTCTTGCGCCTCCTGCCGCACTTGCACACTGCCCCGGGCAATCTCCGCGCCCAAGGCCGGCAACGCACACCCGGCTCCCGGCTGCTGCACATGCGCCACGCTCAAGTATTGCTTCAGGCAACGCCGCAGCTTTTCCCGATTCTGCCGGCTCTCTCCGCCCAGACGCTCCAGGCTCTGGCTCAACTCGCGCTCGACGATGGAACCGAACAGCTCGTCCTTGGATGCGAAGTGAGTGTAAAAAGCCCCGCCACTGAGGCCAATGGCCTTCATCAACGCATCCACGCCGACGGTGGAAAAACCCTCGTTCTTGGCCTGGGTCGCACTGCTCTGCAACAGGCGCTCGCGGGTTTCCTGCTTATGACTGGCTGAATAACGCATGGCTGAAGCACTCTCCTGCTGGCTTGACGACCGCAGGATCGTAGCATAACGTCCGTTTAGTTAACGATCGTTTACTAAAGAGCGAACCTCCCATGACTACAACCCTGAACAACAACAAAGTGGTACTGGTGGTCGGCGCCGGCGATGCTACCGGCAGCGCCATCGCCAAGCGTTTTGCCGCGCAAGGCTTCACCGCCTGTGTCACCCGACGCAGCGCGGACAAATTGCAGCCCCTGGTGGACGCCATCCGGCAAACCGGCGGCCAGGCCCATGGCTTTGCCTGCGACGCCCGCAAAGAAGAAGACGTGGTAGCGCTGATCGAACAGATCGAAACCCAGATCGGCCCCATCGAGGCCTTCATCTTCAATATCGGCGCCAACGTGCCCTGCAGCATCCTTGAGGAAACCGCCCGCAAGTACTTCAAGATCTGGGAGATGGCCTGTTTCTCCGGTTTCCTCAATGCCCGCGAAGTGGCCAAGCGCATGGTCACGCGCCAACGCGGCACCATCCTGTTCACCGGCGCCACCGCAGGGGTGCGCGGCGCCGCCGGTTTCGCCGCCTTCGCCGGGGCCAAACACGGCATCCGCGCCCTGGCCCAGAGCATGGCCCGGGAACTGGGGCCGCTGAATATCCACGTCGGCCATATCATCGTCGACGGCGCCATCGACACCGATTTCATCCGCACCAGCTTTCCCGAGAAATATGCCCTCAAGGATCAGGACGGCATCCTCAATCCCGAGCATATCGCCGAGAACTACTGGTACCTGCACAGCCAGCCCAGGGATGCCTGGACCTTCGAGCTGGACCTGCGCCCCTGGAACGAGCGCTGGTAAGCCACTGCCCCTACAACAATCAGAGAGTTCACGACATGAGCCAAAAAGTGGAGTTCTTCTTCGACCTGGGCAGTCCGACCAGCTACCTGGCCTACACCCAGCTGCCGAAGATCTGCGCCCAGACCGGCAGCCAACTGGAGTACCGCCCCATGCTGCTGGGCGGGGTCTTCAAGAGCACCGGCAACGCTTCCCCCATCAGCGTTCCCGCCAAGGGCCGCTACATGCTCCAGGACCTGGCGCGTTTTGCCCGGCGCTATCAGGTTGAACTCAACTTCAACCCGCACTTCCCCATCAACACCCTGCTATTGATGCGCGCCGTGACCGGTGTGCAGCTGCACATGCCGGAACGCTTCGTCGAATTCATCGACTGCCTGTTCCGCGCCCTCTGGATCGACAAACGCAACCTGAACGACGCCACCACCGTCACCCAGGTCCTGGAGCAAGGCGGCTTCGACCCACAGCGGATCCTCGACCTGAGCAACGAAGAACAGGTCAAGGCCCGGCTCAAGGAGCAGACCGACCAGGCATTGCAACGGGGTGTCTTCGGCGCCCCCAGCATGTTCGTCGGGGACCATTTGTTCTTCGGCCAGGACCGCCTGGACTTTGTCCGCGAGGCCTTGAGCGGAGGCTGAACAGCCGCGCCAGCCAGCCGCCACGGACCGGGACCGCGGCCTCAACCACATTGCATGGCTGAGGCCGTCCTTCAATGTTTCAGATCGGCGCGGTGCGAAGGTTCAACCACTCCAGCGCGGCGCCTTGCAGCAGCGGGGCGAGGCGCTCGCGCACTTCGGCGTGATAGCCGTTGAACCAGTCCCGCTCCTCCTGGGTGAGCAATCCGGGCTCCAGGCAACGGCTGTCGATCGGGCACAGGGTCAGGGTTTCAAAGCCGAGGAACTCACCAAACTCGGTAGTACCAACCTCGCGGTTCAACACCAGGTTCTCGATCCGTACCCCCCAACGCCCGGGACGATAAGTCCCCGGCTCGATGGAAGTGATCATCCCCGGCTGCATCGCCGTTTGCGGCGCTGGCGCAGCCTGATAGGCGATCACCTGCGGCCCTTCATGCACGTTGAGGAAGTAGCCCACGCCATGCCCGGTGCCGTGTCCGTAATCCACGCCCTCGGCCCAGATCGGCGCCCGGGCGATGGCATCCAGCAACGGCGACAGAATGCCCCGCGGGAACTGCGCCCGCGACAAGGCGATCATGCCCTTGAGCACCCGGGTGCAATCGCGCTTCTGCTCGGCGCTCGGGGTGCCGATCGGCACCATGCGGGTGATGTCGGTGGTGCCCCCCAGGTACTGACCGCCAGAGTCGATCAGCAGCAAGCCATCGCCCTCGATCAGCGCGTGCTCTTCAGGGGTGGCGTGGTAGTGAGGCATGGCCCCGTTGGCATTGAAAGCAGCGATGGTATTGAAGCTCAGCGACACATAGCCCGGACGCCGTTCACGGGCGGCGGTCAGCTGTTCATCAATGGACAGCTCGGTGACTCGCTCGCGCCCCAGGGCATTCTCCAGCCAGGCAAAGAACTCGCACAGCGCCGCGCCGTCTTGCTCCATGGCCCGACGAATATGCTCGGCATCCGCCGGGCTCTTGCGCGACTTGGCCAGGGTGGTGGGATTGAGCCCTTCCACCAGCTTCACCCCGGAACGCAAGTTGTTCAGCAAACCGGTGGTCACCCGCGCCGGGTCGATCTGCAACGTCGCGCCTTCCGGCACATCGGCCAAGGCCGCCGCCACCTCCGCGTAATCCCGCAGGCTGACGCCGTCGGCTTCCAGCACCGCGCGCAGCGGCTCGTCGACCTTGCTCAAGGCCACGAACAAAGTGGCCTGCTGCTGGCTGATCAGGGCGAATGAGACAAACACCGGGTTGAACGAAACATCCGCCCCGCGCAGGTTGAACAGCCAGGCGATGTCATCGAGGGTGGCGATGAAATGCCAGTCCGCGCCGCGCTCCTTCAGGGTTTCGCGCAGCTTGGCCAGCTTCTCCACCCGGCTCTGCGTGGCCTGGGGCGGCAGGTGCGGGTAGACCGGTTGATCCGGCAGGCCGGGGCGATCGCTCCACGCCTGCTGTAGCAGATCGATATCGGTGCGCAGGCTGGCCCCGCGCTCCTGCAACCGGCTGCCCAGGGTACGGGCCGAAGCCAGCGCCATGACCGCGCCGTCCACCGCCACCACCGCGCCCGACGGGGTCTGTTCCGCCAGCCAGTCCAGGGGGCCGGGCTGGCCCGGCTGCAACTTCACCAGATCAATGCCGCTGCCCTTGAGTTCCTTGCTCGCCTGTTCCCAGTAACGGCTGTCGGCCCAGAGCCCGGCGAACTCCGCGGTCACGATCAGGGTGCCCACCGAGCCGTGGAAGCCCGACAGCCACTGGCGCCCCTGCCAGTAACCCGGCAGGTACTCCGACAGATGCGGATCGGCCGAAGGCACCAGCAAGGCATGAATGCCCTCGCGGCTCATCAACTGACGCACATGCGCCAGGCGCTGGGGGACCACTCCGTGGGGCGTAGGCTGGGTACTCATTGTGACTCCTTAACCGGCTTAATCATTGTTATGGAAGGTCGAGATCGCTCGCCCCTCAAGACTGGGCTCCGGCCCAGAATGCCGGAGCAGTGGCGCATGACGCCTTGATCAACTGTGCCGCGCGATCCACATCCTCTTCGGTCGTGAAACGCCCGAGACTCAAGCGGATGGTGCGCCCGGCCTGCACCGGGTCATGCCCCAGGGCCAGCAGCACATGGGAAGGCGCATTGCTGGCCGAGTTGCAGGCCGAGGTCGCGGAAAACGCCAGGGACGCACTCAACGCCGCGGCGTCAAAGCCTCCCTCGCTGAACGTCAGGCTCAGGGTATGGGGAATGCGCTGGGTGGCACTGCCATTCAAGCGCAGGCCGGCCACCCCTGCCAGTTGCTCCAGCAGGCGTTGGCGCAAGCGGACGATGGTGGCGGTTTCCTCGTCGAACAACTCAGCGGCCAGCGCAAAGGCCGCCCCCATGGCGGCGATCTGGTGCGTGGCCAGGGTGCCGGAACGCAAACCGCCCTCGTGCCCGCCGCCATGGATCTGCGCCTGCAAGCGGCGCTGCGCCCGCGGTCCGACATACAACGCGCCGATACCCTTGGGGCCATAGACCTTGTGCGCCGAAAACGACATCAGGTCCACCGGCCAGCGCTCAAGATCAATGGCCACCTTGCCCGCGCCCTGAGCCGCGTCCACATGCAACAGGGCACCATGCTCACGCACCACCTGGCCAATCGCCGGGATGTCGTTGAGGGTGCCCAATTCGTTGTTGACCAGCATCAGCGACACCACAACGGTGTCATCCCTCAGGGCTTCGCTCACCGCCTGGGCCGTGATCAACCCCTGTGCATCCGGCAGCAGATAGGTCACCGCCACGCCGCTTTCCTGCAACTGTCGAGCGGTGTCCAGCACGGCCTTGTGCTCGATCTGGCTGGTGATGATGTGCCCACCCTCCAGCCCCCGGGCCTGCATCACGCCCTTGAGCGCCAGGTTGTTGGATTCGGTGGCGCCGGAGGTCCAGACGATCTGCTCGGGCTGCGCGCCCACCAACTGCGCCACTTGCTGCCGGGCGTGCTCGACGCTGCGGCGCGCCGCCTGGCCAAAAGCATGGGAACTGGAGGCCGGATTGCCAAAGTTGGCGTTGAACCCCAGGCACTCCAGCATCACTTGAATGACCCGCTCATCCACCGGCGTGGTAGCGGCATAGTCGAAATAAAGAGGACGTTTGTTCATGACAGAAAGACCCGCAGAGCTGGTTCCGGGATCGGCATAGGCGCAAAGAGCAGCATGCACAAACGCGCCGTACAGGGACGGCGCGTCAACAGCAGGCGCTGAGCAATAGCCGATCGGATGCAGTTAAAGAAGCACAACTTCGTCTAAAAGTGCGTAGGAACGCTCCTGGGGCGCAGCTTAACAGGCTCTGGGCAACCCGTTGAAGCGCCGCTCAACTGATGTTTTCCAGCACCAGCGGCGCCAGGGAAATCACCAGCAGACCGGCCATGGCCAGATTGAACAGGCGCAGCCAGCGCGGGTTGCGCAACACATTGCGCAACAGGCTGCCGCATGCCGCCCAGAGACTCACCGTCGGCGCGTTGATCAGGGCGAACACCGCCGCAATCACCAGCACATTGGTGAAATAGCCCTGCAACGGGGTGTAGGTGCTGATAGCGCCCACCGCCATGACCCAAGCCTTGGGGTTGACCCACTGAAAGGCCGCCGCGCCCCAGTAGCCCAAAGGCTGCCCCTGGTCCCGCTGGTCGTCGTTCATCGGCCCGGAGCGGGCGATGTTCCACGCCAGGTACAGCAGGTAGGCCGCGCCGACATAGCGCAGCACGCGGTATAGCACCGGATAGGCCTCGAACACCGCGCCCAGGCCCAAGCCGACCGCCAGCACCAGCACGAAGAAACCACAGCTGATGCCGAGGATATGGGGAATGGAACGGTTGAAGCCGAAGTTCACCCCCGAGGCCAGCAACATGGTGTTGTTGGGGCCGGGGGTGATGGACGTGACCAGGGCAAACAGCGCGAATGCCCACAGCAGGTCGGGGGAAAGGGTCATGGGTGCAAGGTCCTGGGCAAGGTCGGTCAGGCCTCGACCCTAACCCAGCAGCGGACCGCAACTCACGGACAGTTGATGAAAACTTTTACCCGTACAGTTGTCATCAACTGGCCGGTTGGTGACGACTGATATTGCGCTGGGCGCTCATCTCGCCCTGGCCATCGAACACCGCAGGCCGCGCCAGCAGCCGGGCTCTTTCCTGCTGGTACTCATCGAACGACAGACCACGCCGGTTCAGGGCTTCCAGCGCCAGCTCGCGGCTTTCCTCGGCCGTGTAGGGGCGCAACTCCGGCGCGCCCGCGCTGGCACAGCCGGCCAGCACACTGGAAATCAACAGCAGCAGAACAACGGAATAAGCCTTCATGACGTGCACCTGAAGCGGGTTGCGAACAATGCACACAGGCTACTCGCGCACCCTCAGTGGCAAAAATCATCCCGCTCGATAGTCGCTATCGACTTTTCCAGGGGCTCGGACAGCCCTTTCATATTCCATAAAGACCTATAAATATGGAAACAAGCTCTTTTGAGGAATAACAACAAGCCTTTATAACAGCTCCATCCCGTTGCCCAACTGTTGCCGGAGCAACTGTTGGCCAGGCAACAGCCAATCAACAAAACAGTGTCCGAACAACAACAGCCAGCTCGGCACATCCCGCCAGGCCCCCGGATTACCGGGCTCCGGCCGGTTGGTACAGCTCTTGCTCCCGTGCAGGTACACCTGTCATCGCTCGTTGAGCCACTGTTAAAAAAGGAACCGATCATGTCTCGTCCCCTGAACGTCGTTGCCCTCTCCGGTGGAACCTGGCGCCCGTCCCGGACCCTGGTGCTGACCCAGGCCCTGTTGAGCGAGCTGTCCAAGCACCTGCCCATCAACAGCCACCTGATCGAACTGGGGGATATCGCCCGTCCGCTGGGCGGCGCCCTGTCGCGCCAGGAACTGCCGGCCGAGGTCGAGGCCGAGTTGCAGGCCATCGAAAACGCCGACCTGCTGATCGTTGCCGCCCCGGTCTACCGAGGCTCCTATCCGGGCCTGCTCAAGCATCTGTTCGACCTGATCGACCTCAACGCCCTGATCAACACCCCGGTGCTGCTGGCCGCCACCGGAGGCAGCGAACGCCACGCCCTGGTGCTGGATCACCAGTTGCGTCCGCTGTTCAGTTTCTTCCAGGCCCTGACCCTGCCGATTGGCGTGTACGCCACCGAAGCCGACTTCAACAACTACCAGATCACCAGCGACCTGCTCAAAGCCCGCATCCAGTTGGCCGCCGAACGGGCCGCGCCGCTGTTTGGCGCGCAACCGAACAACCTGCTGAAAATCGCCTAAGGAACTGTCATGGATGTGTTCTGGTTTCTTCCGACCCACGGCGACGGCCACTTTCTCGGCACTGCCCAGGGCGCCCGCCCGGTCACCCTCAACTACCTCAAGCAAGTGGCCCAGGCCGCCGACAGCCTGGGTTACCACGGCGTGCTGATTCCCACCGGGCGCTCCTGCGAGGACTCCTGGGTCATCGCCTCGGCCCTGGTGCCCCTGACCGAACGCCTGCGCTACCTGGTGGCGATCCGTCCGGGGATCATTTCCCCCACCGTCTCGGCGCGCATGGCCGCGACCCTGGACCGGCTGTCCAACGGGCGCCTGCTGATCAACGTGGTGACCGGCGGCGACCCGGACGAAAACCGAGGTGACGGCAGCTTCCTCAGCCACAGCGAACGCTACGAAGTCACCGACGAATTCCTGCAGATCTGGCGCCGGGTGCTGCAGGGCGAAGCCGTGGACTTCGAAGGCAAGCACCTGCACGTACAGAACGCCAAGGCGCTCTACCCACCGGTGCAGAAACCCTACCCGCCGCTGTACTTCGGTGGCTCCTCCGAGGCCGCCCACGAATTGGCCGCCGATCAGGTGGACGTGTACCTGACCTGGGGCGAGCCTCCTGCGGCGGTGGCCCAAAAGCTGGCCGACGTGCGCGAACGCGCCGCGCGCAAGGGCCGCACCGTGAAGTTCGGCATTCGCCTGCACGTGATCGTGCGCGAAACCGAGGACGAAGCCTGGCAAGCCGCGGACAAGCTGATCGAACACATCAGTGACGACACCATCGCCGCCGCCCAGCAATCCTTCGCGCGCTTCGACTCCGAAGGCCAGCGGCGCATGGCCGCGCTGCACGGCGGTCGCCGCGATCAACTGCAGATCGCGCCCAACCTCTGGGCCGGGGTCGGCCTGGTGCGCGGTGGCGCCGGCACCGCCCTGGTGGGCAACCCGCAGCAAGTGGCCGAACGGATCAAGGAGTATGCGGACCTGGGGATCGAGAGCTTCATCTTCTCCGGCTACCCGCACCTGGAAGAGGCCTATCGCTTCGCCGAGCTGGTGTTCCCGCTGCTGCCGGAACCCTATGCAAGCCTGGCCGGCCGCGGCGTCACCAACCTCACCGGGCCGTTCGGCGAAATGATCGCCAACGACGTGTTGCCCAACCGCCGCTGAAATCCCAAAGCCGTTGTAGGAGCCGGCTTGCCGGCGAAGGCGATCTTCCAGCCCTCTTCGCTGGCAAGCCAGCTCCTGCAGCTCGCAGCACCTTTTCCCGGCCGCCGCAAACGGCCACCCACGAGGAACACCGCGTGACTGCCAAACCGCAAAGCGCCCTGTTGTCCCCCTTGCAGACCGCCCGCCAACTGGCCGCCGAGTTTGCCCTGACCGCCGTCGAGCGCGACGAGCGCGGCGGCACCCCCAAGGCCGAACGCGACGCCCTGCGCCAGAGCGGCCTGTTGGCCCTGAGCATTCCCCGCCAGTTCGGCGGCCTGGGCGCGCCCTGGAGCGAAACCCTGAACATCGTCCGCGAATTCGCCAAGGTCGACAGTTCCATCGCCCACGTCTTCGGCTTCCATCACCTGATGCTGGCCACCGTGCGCCTGTTCGCCAAGCCCGAGCAATGGCAGCCCTGGTTCGAACAGACCGCGCGCAAGAACTGGTTCTGGGGCAACGCCCTCAATCCGCTGGACACCCGCACCCTGGTCAAGAACCTCGGCGGCTGGCGCGAGTTCTCCGGCAAGAAAAGCTTCTGCTCCGGGGCCAGCGATTCGGAGATGCTCATCGCCTCGGCGGTGGATGAAAGCAACGGCGGCAAGTTGCTGATCGCCGCCATTCCCAGCGGTCGCAGCGGCATCACCCTGCACAACGACTGGAACAACATGGGCCAGCGCCAGACCGACAGCGGCAGCGCCACTTTCGAACGGGTGCGGGTCGAGGAATCGGAACTGCTGCTGGACCCGGGTCCCTTGAGCACCCCCTTCGCCTGCCTGCGCCCGCTGATCGCCCAGCTGACCTTCACCCACATGTTCCTCGGCATTGCCGAAGGCGCCTTCGCGGAAGCCCGGCAGTACACCCTGAGCGAAACCCGGGTCTGGCATAAGTCCAGCGCCCAGGACGTGCGCCAGGACCCCTACATCCTCAGCCACTACGGCGAGTTCTGGGTCGCCCTGGAAGGCATCCGCCTGCTGGTGGAACGGGCCGCCGGGCTGCTGGACCAGGCCTGGGCCAAGGGCCCGAACCTCAGCGCCGAGGAGCGCGGGCACCTGGCCACGGCGATCGCCACCGCCAAGGTCGCCGCCAGCCGCCAGGGCCTGGAACTGTGCAGCCGCTTGTTCGAAGTCACCGGCGCGCGCTCGACCCATGCCTCCCTGCGCCTGGACCGCCACTGGCGCAACCTGCGCACCCAGACCCTGCATGACCCGCTGGACTACAAGCTTCACGAGCTGGGCGACTGGGCACTGAACCAGTCCCTGCCGACCCCGACCTTCTACTCCTAGTGCCCGATTTCCGGAGAATGCCGATGCAGTTGCTGACCCTACCCCCCTCGCCCGCCCTGGCGACCTCGATCCGCGCCACCGCCCAGGTGTTCGAGGACCCGAAATCCCAGGCCCTGCTGGCACACCTGCAACAGGTGGCACCGAGCGAAGCCAGCGTACTGATCATCGGTGAAACCGGAACCGGCAAAGAGCTGGTGGCGCGCCATATCCACAACCTCAGCGCCCGGCGCAACCGGCCGTTCGTGGCGGTGAACTGCGGCGCCTTCTCCGAATCCCTGGTGGAGGCCGAACTGTTCGGCCATGAAAAAGGCGCCTTCACCGGCGCCCTCAGCGCCAAGGCCGGCTGGTTCGAGGAAGCCGACGGCGGCACCTTGTTCCTCGACGAGATCGGCGATTTGCCCATGGCCATCCAGGTCAAGCTGCTGCGGGTGCTGCAAGAACGGGAAGTGGTGCGCCTGGGCTCGCGCAAAAGCATCCCCATCGACGTGCGGGTGCTGGCCGCCACCAACGTCCAGCTGGAAAAAGCCATCAACGCCGGGCACTTTCGCGAGGACCTGTATTACCGCCTGGACGTGGTCAGCCTGGAACTGAGCCCGCTGCGCGAGCGGCCCGGCGACATCCTGCCCCTGACCCGGCACTTCATCGAGGCCTACAGCCAGCGCCTGGGCTACGGCAGCATCCGCATCAGCCCGGAGGCCGAACACAAACTCAAGAGCTACAGCTGGCCGGGCAACATCCGCGAACTGGAAAACGTCATCCACCACACCCTGCTGATCTGCCGCAACGGCGTGATCGAACAGGGCGACCTGCGCCTGTCCCACATGCGCATCGAACGCGCCGACGACAGCCAGCCGAGTCACGACGACTCCACCGAAGCCCTGCTGGAGCGGGCCTTCCACAAGCTCTTCGAGGAACAGGCCGGCGCCCTGCACGAAAAAGTCGAGGACGCCCTGCTACGCGCGGCCTATCGCTTCAGCCACTACAACCAGGTCCACACCGCCAACCTGCTGGGCCTGAGCCGCAACGTCACCCGCACCCGGCTGATCAAGATCGGCGAACTGGCGGTCAACAAACGCCGCCCGGCCGCCGCGCCCAACGAGCGCACCCTGCAACTGTCGATCTAGCCCGACAGCGTGCAATGCAAGGCATTGTCCTGACTGCGGGCAATGCTGCTCAGCACCTGGAACGAACCGAAGGTCACGGTCCTGGCCTGATGGGCCAGGATCAGTTGCCAGAAATCCTGCTCGCCGCTCTCGAAACTTCGAAAAGCCGCCTCGCCCGCCTCCCGCGACTGCCACTGCAGGTAGTTGAGCACTCGGCGGCCGTCGTCGCTGACTTGCACGCTGGCGCTGAGAAAGCCGCCATGTCCCTGGGCCAGGCGCTCGGTCTGCGCGGACAGGGCCGACACCAGGGCCTGCTGCTGGTGCGGTTCGATCTCGAACTCGATCAACTGGGTGAAGCTGCGGTTTCTCTCAAAAGCGCTCATGAACTACTCCCTACGGCGGTCAGACATAATCTTGCGATGGAATGCGCCGCAGGGTAAAACCTCTAGTTAAGTCAAGGTCAAGACCGTTTTGCATTTCAGGAACCCTTAATGATCGAACCCGATGCCCTGCACAAAGAACTGACCGTGGGCCAGCTCTCGGCCCGCAGCGGCGTGGCCGTGACCGCGCTGCACTTCTACGAAAGCAAAGGCCTGATCAAGAGCAACCGCAACGCCGGCAACCAGCGGCGCTATCCGCGCTCGGTGCTGCGTCGCGTGTCCTTGATCAAGGTGGCCCAGCGCCTGGGCATTCCCCTGGCGGAAATCGGCCAGGCCCTGGCCAGCCTGCCCGCCAACCGCGCCCCCAGCGCCGCCGACTGGCAGCGCCTGTCGGAGCAATGGAGCCGCGAACTGGACGAACGCATCCGCCAACTGAGCCTGCTGCGCGAACGGCTGAACCAGTGCATCGGTTGCGGCTGCCTGTCCATGGAAGGTTGCCCGCTGCGCAACCAGGGAGACGTTCTGGGAGAAGCCGGCCCGGGCGCCCGCCTGCTGACCCCCGACGCCCCGTAACCGGCTTGCCGGCGAAAGCGATCTCGCGGGCCTCCTCGCTGGCAAGCCAGCTCCTACGGCCGGGGATGGGGCGATGGTCAGAAGCCGGGGGCGATCTGGCCTTTGTAGCGGGTCAGGATGAATTGGCGCACGGCGTCGGAGTTCAGGGCCTTGGCCAGTTTCTGGATCCGCGGGTCGTTGAGGTTGTCCGGGCGGGCCACCAGGAATTCGATGTACAGGTCCTTGCCCTTTTCCACGATCAAGGCGCTGTTGGTGTCGATCCCGGCTTCCAGGGCGTAGTTGGCGAACACGAACGCCAGGTCCACCTGGCTCACCGAACGGGCCAGCAAGGCGCCTTCCAGTTCACGGATCTTCAGGTGCTTGGGGTTGTCGACGATGTCGCGCTGGGTGGCCAGGGTGTTGCTCGGGTCCTTGAGCTTGATCAACCCGGCTTCGTGCAGCAGCACCAGGGCACGGCCGGTGTTCACCGGGTCGTTGGGAATCGATACCGTGGCGCCGTCCTTGAGTTCGGCAAGGTTCTTGATCCGGGTGGAATAGGCGCCGAAGGGCTCGATGTGCACCCCCACCACCGGCACCAGGTCGGTGTGCCGGGTCTTGTTGAAGTCGTCGAGGAACGGCCGGTACTGGTAGTAGTTGGCGTCGAGGTTCTTCAGCGCCAGTTGCTGGTTGGGCTGGATGAAGTCGGTGAAGACCTTGATGTCCAGGTCCACCCCCTCCCTGGCCAACTCGGGTTTGACAAATTCGAGGATCTCGGCGTGGGGCACCGGGGTGGCGCCCACCAGCAGTTTCTCGTTGGCATGCACGCTCAAGGACAGCACAGCGGCCAATACGGCCAGGGTCTTTTTCATGGGGTTGCTCCTAAGGCAGATGACTGACAGCCGTCGTGAGGCGCACGTGGGCCGTGTGTTTTGGGTGTTATTCAAGGGTTTGATTCAACGTCGGCTGTAGTGCGCCACCAGGCGGTCGCCGGTCATCTGCAGGCCCTGCACCAGTACCAGCAGCAGGATCACGGTGACCAGCATCACGTCGGTCTGGAAGCGCTGGTAGCCGTAGCGGATCGCCAGGTCGCCGAGGCCGCCGCCACCGATCACCCCGGCCATGGCGGTGTAGTCCACCAGCACGATGGCGGTCACCGTGACTGCCGCCAGCAGGCCGCCCCGGGCTTCGGGCAGCAAGGTGTGGCGGATGATCTGCCAGGTGCTGCCGCCCATGGCCTGGGTCGCCTCCACCACCCCCCGATCCACCTCCCGCAGGGCGGTTTCCACCAGCCGGGCAAAGAACGGCGTACAGCCCACCACCAGCGGCGGGATGGTCCCCGGCACGCCGAGGGAGGTGCCCACCAGCAGGGTGGTCAGGGGAATCAGCACGATCAGCAGGATGATGAAGGGCAAGGAGCGCAGCACGTTGACGATCACCGACAGCAGCCGATACAGGCCCAGGGTTTCGTGCAGCTGGCGCTTGCCGGTGAGAAACAGCAGCACCCCCAGGGGCAGCCCCAGCAGCACGGTGAACCCCAGGGCCGCGCCGAGCATGCCCAGGGTGTCGAGACAGGCCTGGGCGATGTCGGCCCAGTAGATGTGCTTGAACCATTCGGCCATGGCGTCAGGACCAGTCGTGACGCGGTGGCTTGATGCCGTTGAGCAGCCAGTTGCCCACCAGGTGGTACTTCCAGCGCACCGGGTCGTGCAGGGTGTGGACCCGGGCATTGCGCCAGTGGCGGTCGAAGTTGTGGCGCTTGAGGGTCGAGCGGGTGCCACCCAGTTCGAACAGCTTGTTGCTGGCCTCGATGGCGATCTCGGTGGTCAGCACCTTGGCCCGGGCCACCGCCACGGAAGCCAGGGCGACATTGTCCGCATCGGGGGCCGGACGCGCCGCGTCCAGGGCCAGGCCGGCACGCTCCAGCAAGGCTTCGGCGGCGTGCAGACGAATGTCCAAGGCGCCCACCTGAATAATGGTCAGCGGATCGTCGCCGGCCTTGTCCACCCCGGCATCGATCCATGGCCGGGCGTGCTCGGTGACGAAGGCGACGGTGTCGCGCAGCGCCGCCCGGGCAATCCCGGCGTCGATGGCGGCTGTGGTCAGCTGGGCGAAGGGCCCGGCCAGGGTCGGGCTTTCGTAGGAGCGGTAAGTGGGGAACAAATTGAAGGCCGGCACCTTGAGATTCTGCGCCAGCACCGTGCCGCTGGAGGTGGTGCGCTGGCCGATGCTGTCCCAGTCGTCGAGCACCACCAGTCCCTCGCTGTCCCGGGGCACGAAGGCCAGTTGGCCAAGGCCCTGTTCATCCAGGGCCAGCACCGCCAGCCAGTGGGCATACAGCGAACCGGTGCAATAGCCCTTGCGGCCATTGATCACATAAGCGTCACCGCTGCGCCGTACCGTGGCCTGGATGTCCTGCACGTTCTTGCCGCCGGTTTCCGACAGCGCATTGGCAAAGCGATGGCCTTGCAGGGCCAGGGCGAAAAAGTGCGCCTGCTGCTCCGGGGTGCCCTGCAGGCGGATGTCTTCCAGCAGGCAGTAGTGGTTCTGCGGGATCTGTCCCAGGGACGGATCGGCGGCGGAAATGATCGCGATCACCTCGGCCAGTACCGCGTAGGACACCTGGGCGCCGCCGTACTCCCGCGGCACGCTGATGCCCCACAAGCCACTGTTGGAATACAGGTCCAGCAGTTCCACCGGCACCTGGCGGCTGCGGTCGCGTTCGGCGTCCTGCTCCCGCAGGACCGCCGCTACGTGCCGGGCCACGGCCAGGGCCTCGGCGCCATCGCGGATCACCTGGGCGGCGGGGGGGTGCAGGGGATAAAAGGCGGATTCAGGCAAAGAAGACATACAGCGCTCTCGGGCGGATATAGGTTACAGGCAGCCATTGCAGCTTCTGTGCCGAAAGATCAGGCCTTTGAATTCAAGGGTTTAGCGGCCGCTGCGGGAGATCGCCCAAAGGGCCAGCGGACAAATTGCTGGAGAGCTGTTGTTGGGCCAACAGTGCATCGCTGTTGCCTGGCCGACACCTCGTCGGCCCACGCCGGTGCCGAGGGTGCCCGGGTATAGAGTGAAACCTGCCCGGTCCGGCGACGGAGCGGTTTGCCCAAAACAACATCAAGGAGAACCCCAGATGAGCGTCAACCCGATTCCCGAAGGCTTCAACGGCGTCACTCCCTACCTGGGCATCAAGCACGCCGCCGAGGCCATCGAGTTCTACAAGCAGGCCTTCGGCGCGGTGGAAAGCATGCGCCTGGAGATGCCCGACGGCCGCGTCGGCCACGCCGAACTGCGCATCGGCGGCTCGGCCATCATGCTCGGCAGCCCCTGCGAACAAACCCCGATGGACAGCCCCGACACCCACAAGACCTCGGTCGGACTGCATCTGTATGTGGAGGATGTCGACAGCAGCTTCGCCCGGGCGATTGCCGCCGGCGCCACCGCAGTGTCGGCGGTGCAGGACCAGTTCTACGGCGACCGCAGCGGCAGCCTGCGCGACCCGTTCGGCCATGTGTGGTTCCTGGCCAGCCGCAAGGAAACGCTGAGCGCCGAGGAAATCGCTCGGCGGGCGCGGGAAATGTTCCAGCAACAACCCGGCTGACCCCGCCCCTGTAGGAGCCGGCTTGCCGGCGAAGGCGCCCTCGCGGTTCAGTTCGCGGGCAAGCCCGCTCCTACAGGGGCATTGGCCAGACCGCTTAAACCGCGGCTTTCACGAGGTTTTCGCTGCTTCGTAACATTTACTTTCATATCGCCTTTCAGGATTTACGATTCTCATTCGTCTTAATTGAATGCAGCAGGCCGCGTTGGCCAAGGCTATGCCCGGCACCTTCGCGCCGGGCCCGGCCCAGGGTTCCAGTGCCGCTCCATTCCTCGAATCAAGACGCCCACTCCATGTCGAAGAAGTCCCGTTCAAAAATCTGGTTTCTGGTGCACAGCTGGCTGGCCCTGCCCATCTGGTTCTTCGTGCTGATCGTCTGTGTCACCGGCACCCTGGCAGTGGTCAGCCAGGAGATCGTGTGGCTGGCCAATCCGGACGTGCGCGCCAGCAAACCCTCCGATGACGCCCGGCCCTTGAGCTACGACCAGGTGGTGGCGGCCATCAAGCAGGCCGAACCCAGCACCCGCATCGAAACCATCGTGACCCCGGACGAAAGCCATTTCGCCCTGAGTGTCGATGTCAGCTACCCCGATGGCCGCAGCGTGACGGTCTACGTCAACCCCTATACCGGCGTGATCCAGGGGGTCAGCCCAGCCTTCGATTTCAAGGCCTTCACCCGCGCCCTGCACGGCTGGTGGCTGGTGCCCTTCACCAACGGCTACAGCTGGGGCTGGTATCTGGTATCGCTGCTCGGCCTGCCGATGCTCGCTTCGCTGATCACCGGCCTGGTGGTCTACAAGAAATTCTGGAAGGGCTTTTTCAAGCCCACCTTGCGCGTCCGGCATGGCGCGCGGATCTTCTGGGGCGACCTGCACCGCCTGAGCGGCATCTGGTCGATCTGGTTCATCGCGGTGATCTCCATCACCGGCATCTGGTTCCTGATCCGGGCGATCCTGGGGGACAACCAGATCAGCATTTCCAGCGAACCCATAGTGCCGGTCATCGCCCGCGAGCACGTACCGACCTCCGCCGATGGCAGCCCACCGCCCATGATCGGCCTGGACCAGGCCATCAGCACCGCCACCTCCCGAATCCCCGGGTTCGACATCAGCTTCGTCAGCTTGCCCAGCAATGCCTACAGCCATCTGTATGTCGGCGGCCGCGGCTGGTATCCGCTGATGTACCAGACCGCCAACATCAATCCCTACACCGGCACCCTGGATACCGCGCACCTGCTGGGGGACCGCAACGCCCTGGAGTTCGTCACCGAATCCATGCGCCCGCTGCACACCGGTGATTTTGGCGGGATCTGGGTCAAGCTGATCTGGTTCTTCTTCGGCCTGGTGCTGAGCATGATGGTCCTCAGCGGCCTGCTGATCTGGACCAAACGCACCGCCCTGGCCACCGCCAATGCCCTCAAACGCGAGGAAAAGGCCGCCCGCCCGCGCCCCATCGCCAAGCCCATCCCCGCCATGAGTGTCGAAACCTCGGAGGCCCAACCGTGAGCAAAGCGACCCCGGCAAGCCCTGATTCCACCTCGACACTGGGCCGGCTCTGGCACCAGTGGCGCTTCCACCTGAACATCCTGCTGTTGCTGATTCCCCTGGGCTTCATGCCCAAGTACCTCGCCGATGCCTCGCTGTTTCGCGGCGACAGCGGCCTGGGGGAACGAGAGATCGGCGAGATTCAGGTCGGCCCCTGGAGCCTGCGCCTGGCCGAAATGCGCGATCAGGCACCGCAACTGCAAGGTGCCGCCGGCTACCTGAAAGACTTCAACGCCGCCCTCTGCGATGCCTGCATCGAACCGGTCAAGGCCACCTACCTGCGCATCGGCAAGCCCCGCAGCCTGCGGGCCGCCGGGGTGATCTTCTTCGGCAGCCCTTACCGCATGGGGGCCAGCCTGCCGATTCCGCAAAAGACCAAGGCCGACGCCGAGCTGTGGATCACCCTGGAAGGCTGGGACGGCAGCATGCACCAGGCATCCATTCCCCTGAGCCAGGCGTCCCCCGCCACCGTGGCCTGGCTCGAAAAACAAGGAGGCAAATGATGATCCGCGCAGTACTCCCCCGGCGCCTCGGCGCCGCTGCCCTGTTGCTGCTGGGCGCCGCCTTCAGCCACAGCGCCCTGGCCCACAACCCGATGTGCGAGTGCAAGGCCATCGACGCCGAGCAGATCCGCTGCACCGGCGGCTTTTCCGATGGCAGCGGCGCACCGGGGGTGACCCTGGACGTGATCGGCTACGACGAAAGCATCCTGGTGCCGGGCAAGCTCGGCAGCGATTCGACCCTGACCTTCAAGAAACCCTCCAGCGAGTTCTACGTGCTGTTCGACGCCGGTCCCGGTCACGTGGTCGAGATCGACCAAGCGGATATCGAGGCCCCATGACGCCTGCCACCACCCAGGTCGTGCGCCCCGCCGGCGCCGGCCACGAAACCCTCTATGTGCTGTTGCTGTGCGCGCTGATTCTGAGCGTGGCCGCCACGGTGGTGCTGTGGCGCGGTGAAACCACCGAGACCCAGAGCATCGCCAGCCACCAGCTCGACGCCCGACGCGACCTCAGCGCCGGCGAGCAAGGGATCTATGCCGACCTGCGGGTGACCCTCGACGAAATCCACCTGCTGCGCGCCGAAAACCAGAGCCTGCCGACGCCCGAGGAACTGGCCGCGGAAGGCTTCGCCCCCTTCGCCCAGGACGCCAGCTCGGTCAGCCGTGGCGGCCATGCCTGGCAATTGCAGGACCAGGCCTACCTGGGCCTGAGCCGGGCCCCGCAAGTGGCCGGCTCCTTCCTGATGCGCCTGGACCCCGAGGACCCGGCCAAGGTGGACATCTGGCTCAACCGCAACCCGTCCGTCGCCGTGCCGGTCGATCTCAGCGACGCCAGGCTGGCCGCCGCCGGCTGGCAACAGGTGGTCGCGCAATTCGATGCCGGAGTGACCCGCCAGCATCGCCACTGAACCCATTCCGAGAGAAGAACGCTTGCCCATGCCCATTTCATCGCAACGCCGTCCCTTTCTGCGGGGGCTGCTGATCGGCCTGCTGGCCCTGACGCTCAGCCCGCTGGTCAGCGCCGACCCGGCCAAACGCCTGCGCATCGGCATCACCCTGCACCCCTATTACAGCTACGTGGCGAACATCGTCGGCGACAAGGCCGAGGTGGTGCCGCTGATTCCCGCCGGTTTCAACCCCCACGCCTACGAGCCTCGGGCCGAAGACATCAAGCGCATCGGCAGCCTGGACGTGATCGTGCTCAACGGCGTGGGCCACGATGACTTCGCCGACCGCATGATCGCCGCCAGCGAACGCCCGGACATTCCGCTGATCGAAGCCAACGAGAACGTGCCGCTGCTGGCCGCCACCGGGGTCGCCGCCCGGGGCGCCGGCAAAGTGGTCAACCCGCACACCTTCCTCTCCATCAGCGCCTCCATCGCCCAGGTCAACAACATCGCCCGCGAGCTGGGCAAGCTGGACCCGGCCAACGCCAAGACCTACACCCAGAACGCCCGGGCCTACGGCAAGCGCCTGCGCCAATTGCGCGCCGACGCCCTGGCCAAGCTGACCCAGGCGCCCAACGCCGACCTGCGGGTGGCCACGGTGCACGCGGCCTACGACTACCTGCTGCGCGAATTCGGCCTGCAAGTCACCGCGGTGGTGGAACCGGCCCACGGCATCGAGCCCAGCCCCAGCCAGTTGAAGAAGACCATCGACCAACTGCGGGAGCTGGACGTCAAGGTGATCTTCTCGGAGATGGACTTCCCCTCCACCTACGTCGAGACCATCCAGCGCGAATCCGGGGTCAAGCTCTACCCGCTGTCGCACATTTCCTACGGCGACTACAGCGCCGACAAATACGAGAAGGAAATGACAGGCAACCTCGACACCGTGGTCCGGGCCATCCAGGAGGCCGGGGCATGACCGCCATCGAGACCCTGCTGCGCGGCCCGGCCATCGAGTTCGATCAGGTCAGCCTGACCCTGGGCCGCACCACCATCCTCGACCGCGTGACCTTCCAGGTGCAGCCCGGCAGCGTGCACGCACTGGTGGGCCCCAACGGCGGCGGCAAGAGTTCGCTGATCAAGACCCTGCTGGGGCAGATGCCGCACCAGGGCCAATTGCGCCTGCAATGGCCCGGCGCGGCCGGCACCATCGGCTACGTGCCCCAGGCCCTGGAGTTCGACCGGGGCCTGCCGATGACCGTGGACGATTTCATGGCTGCCATGTGCCAGCGCCGCCCGGCCTTCCTTGGCCTGAGCCGGCATTACGCCCAGGCCATAGGCGAGGCCCTGGAACGGGTCGGCATGCAAGACAAGCGCAAACGGCGCATGGGCGCCCTGTCCGGCGGTGAACGCCAGCGCGTGCTGCTGGCCCAGGGCCTGATCCCGGCCCCGCAACTGCTGGTACTGGACGAACCGATGTCGGCCCTGGACGAGGCCGGTATCCAGGTCTTCGAACGCCTGCTCCACGACTGGCGCCAGAGCGGCATCACCCTCTTGTGGATCGAGCACGACCTGGAAGCGGTAGCTCGCCTGGCGGACCGGGTCACCGGCCTCAACCGCCGGGTGCTGTTCGACGGCCCGGCGCAACAGACCCTGACCCCGGAGCGCCTGCTCAGCCTGTTCTCCACCCATCCACGAGCCGCCGGGAGCGCTGCCTGATGACCTATGAAGCTTTTCGCCTGATGGTCCAGGGCTGGGCCTCGGCCGGCTACCTGCCCGAAGCCCTGGCCTATGGGTTCGTGGTCAATGCGCTGCTGGCCGGGCTGCTGATCGGCCCGGTGCTCGGTGGTCTGGGCACCCTGGTGGTGGTCAAGCGCTTCGCCTTCTTCTCCGAAGCCGTGGGCCACGCGGCGCTGACCGGGGTGGCCATCGGCATTCTCCTGGGCGAGCCCTACACCGGCCCCTACGGCAGCCTGTTCGGCTACTGCCTGCTGTTCGGCATCCTCCTCAACTACCTGCGCAACCGCACCGGGCTGGCTCCGGACACCCTGATCGGGGTGTTCCTCTCGGTGTCCCTGGCCCTGGGCGCCAGTCTGCTGCTGATCCTGGCCGGCAAGATCAACGTGCACATTCTGGAAAACGTGCTGTTCGGCTCGGTGCTCACGGTCAACGGCAACGACCTTTTGGTGCTGCTGATCGTCGGCGCCCTGGTGCTGGGCCTGAGCCTGCCGCTGTACAACCGCATCATGCTGGCCAGCTTCAACCCGCAGCTGGCGGCGGTGCGCGGGGTGGCGGTGAAGACCCTGGACTACCTGTTCGTGATCCTCGTGACCCTGATCACCGTGGCCGCGGTCAAGGTCATCGGCGCCATCCTGGTGGGCGCGCTGCTGGTGATTCCGGCCGCTGCCGCTCGCTTGCTCAGCCAGTCCCTCAAGGGCTTTTTCTGGATCTCGGTGAGCATCGCCACCGTCAGCACCCTGTGCGGCATCTTGCTGCCCATCGTCTTCGACCTGCCGGTGCCCTCCGGCGCGGCCATCATCCTGGTGGCCGGCGTGGCCTTCGCCCTGGCCGCCATCGCCCGCGGCACTGTCCCCAGCCTGAAAGGGAATATCGGATAAATGCACAGTTCATTGCGTCACTTGTCATTGCGTCAGCTGAGCCTGGCCCTCGCCCTCGGCGGCCTGATCAGCACCCCGGCCCTGGCCGAGCGCGACCACTTCGAGCCGATGCGCGTAGTAGCCAGCCACGGCATGGGCAACACCGCGCTGCACAGCGCCACCGCGCAAAAACCGCTGACGGTGCTGGCCTCCCTGCCGGTGACCTTCGGCCTCGGGCAACTGCTGCTGCAAGGCACAGACATCAAGCTGGAGCGGGCGGC
>Ga0194135_10000518_pt1 | contig 22836 bp, 6 predicted proteins | sample LitLau_LLRF_2013_FD_134024 | JGI IMG/M metagenome (GOLD analysis project Ga0194135, IMG submission 134024) | Freshwater sediment microbial communities in response to fracking from North America - Little Laurel Run_MetaG_LLRF_2013 (version 2) | ecosystem: Environmental > Aquatic > Freshwater >...
AAGCAGTGACTCTAGCATCGTTTACTGCAGTTCCTTCATCATCTTGTGAGCCTATTACTGTAGGATTCTCTGAAGTAGCTTCTTCGTCTTTGTCTTCAGAACCTGTGACTTTAGCATATTCGTCATCTTCAAAAGCAGTAGCCTTAGCATCTTCTTGAACAGTTCCTTCGTCATCTTCAGAGTCTGAGGCTTTAGTCTCTTCTGCAGCAGTTCCTTCGTTATCTTCAAAATCTGTAACTTTAGCCTCATCTGCAGTAGTTCCTTCGTCATCGTTATAACCTGTGGCTGTAGCAACTTGTGGAGATTTTCTCTCGTCATCTCCCAAATCTATGACCATAGCATCTTCTTCAGGAGTATCTTCTTCCTCTTCAGAACCTGAGACTTCATTCTTTTCCATAGCAGTTCCCTCGTCATCTTTAGAAGCAGCAACGTTAGTATTTTCTGCAGCAGTTCCTTCGTTATCTTCAAAATCTGTAACTTTAGCCTCATCTGCAGTAGTTCTCTCGTCATGTTTATTACCTGTGGCTTTAGCAACTTGTGGAGAATTTCTCTCGTGATCTCCCAAATCTATGACTACAGCGTCTTCTTCTTCAGTATCATCTTCGTCCTTTTCAGATCCTGAGGCTTTAGGCTGTGCCACAGCAGTTTCCTCGTCATCTTTAGAAGCAGCAACTTTAGCATCTTCTGCAGCAGGTCCTTCGTTATCTTCAAAATCTGTAACTTTAGCCTCATCTGCAGTAGTTCCTTCGTCATGTTTATAACCTGTGGCTTTGGCAACTAGTGGAGAATTTCTCTCGTCATCTCCCAAATCTATGACCATAGCATCTTCTTCAGGAGTATCTTCGTCCTTTTCAGACCCCGAGGCTTTAGGCTGTGCCACAGCAGTTCCCTCGTTATCTTTAGAAGCAGTAACTTTAGCATCTTCTGCAGCAGGTCCTTCATCATCTCTTGAGCCCGTGGCTTCATCATCTTTCTCATTTGGAAATTCAGAATCAGTCTCATTGCTGACATCAGAGCAGGCTTCCTTGTCCGCTAACTGAAGACATTCTGGTTTACTGTTAGAAACTGACTCGCTTCGAAAACCGCTTAGGCCTAGCAAAATAGATATAGGTTTTCCAAAAAGTATTTTGCAATTTGTTTCATTGTGGGGACAAAATTCCGGGTCCGTTTGCTGAGACGCCTCTTGAGTAAGTACAGCCGGGAAGTCTTCTTCCGACGATACAGAAGTTAGACTACAGTTGTCGAAGCTAACTGCTACTTCGTCATCTTCAAAAGCAGTAGCCTTAGCATCTTCTTGAACAGTTTCTTCGTCATCTTCAAAAGCAGTAGCCTTAGCATCTTCTTGAACAGTTTCTTCGTCATCTTCAGAGTCTGAGGCTTTAGTCTCTTCTGCAGCAGTTCCTTCGTTATCTTCAAAATCTGTGACATTAGGATCTTCTGCAGCAGTTCCCTCGTTATCTTCAAAATCTGTGACATTAGTCTCTTCTGCAGCAGTTCCTTCGTTATCTTCAAAATCTGTGAGATTAGGATCTTCTGCAGCAGTTCCCTCGTTATCTTTAGAAGCAGGGACTCTAGCATCGTTTACTGCATTTCCTTCATCATCTTGTGAGCCTATTACTGTAGGATTCTCTGAAGATGTTTTTCCGTCTTCGTCTTCAGAACCTGTGACTTTAGCATATTCGTCATCTTCAAAAGCAGTAGCTGTAGCATCTTCTTGAACAGTTCTTTCGTCATCTTCAGAGTCTGAGGCTTTAGTCTCTTCTGCAGCAGTTCCTTCGTTATCTTCAAAATCTGTGATATTAGGATCTTCTCCAGCAGTTCCCTCGTTATCTTTAGAAGCAGTGACTTTTGCATCGTTTACTGCAGTTCCTTCATCATCTTGTGAGCCTGTTACTGTAGGATTCTCTGAAGTAGTTTCTTCGTCTTTGTCTTCAGAACCTGTGACTTTAGCATATTCGTCATCTTCAAAAGCAGTAGCTGTAGCATCTTCTAGAACAGTTTCTTCGTCATCTTCAGAGTCTGAGACTTTAGTCTCTTCTGCAGCAGTTCCTTCGTTATCTTCAAAATCTGTGACATTAGGATCTTCTGCAGCAGTTCCCTCGTTATCTTTAGAAGCAGTGACTTTTGCATCGTTGACTGCAGTTCCTTCATCATCTTGTGAGCCTATTACTGTAGGATTCTCTGAAGTAGTTTCTTCGTCTTCGTCTTCGGAACCTGTGTCTTTAGCATATTCAGCAGTAGTGACTGTACCACTTTCAGTAGCAGTGGCGTCAGCAACAGTTGGAGCAGATATTTCATTGACTTCTGATTCTGAAACAATGTTTGATTTTGGCCCTGAAACTAGACCATCATCTGACATGGAAAGTTGAAAATTGAAATTGTTTGTATCTGTTTGTTCTTGTTTCATTTCATCGATATCTAGCAAGCAAAGTTTTGTGTCTACGAATCCGGTTGAATCTTCCTCTCCTATCTTTTCATGGGTTGACTTTTTATTGTTACTGGCGGGTTGACTTTGATTTTCAAGAAAGTACATACTCTGAAGCTGTACAACGTCAATGGTTTCAAACGTGGTTTGATTATCGGGACTGCCTTCCATTTCAACTTTTGAGGTTCCAATTGTCGAAGATTGGGAGTCGTCCGCGTCGGGTAAAATATAATCACCTGGAATAATAAATCTCAAGATATAACATCAACTCAAATCTTCTTCAAATAAAATTTCATAATTGTATTACCTTCGATTTTTGTATCTTCTTGGTTGTGTAATTCTGTTGAAGTAGTTACGGTAGATGTCTCTCGAATGATGGCCTTTCCATTTTTGCATTTATCATTGGCTTTCACGGGCTCGGGAAAATGTGCTGATTTTATTACGTTTGAGCTATTACAAAGATTTAAACTCTTTTACTAATGGTCATTATAATGCTTGCTTTTTTAATATAATAATATGTAATTTGAACATGAAAACTTACATCACAGCAGAGTTAACCTTGGAGATCGGGACTGGTGCTTGTTTAGACTGCGCAAGGTATTCCGCTGCAGCTTCATTAGCCAGCTGTTTAGCCACTTCTTTTGGCTGATTGTGAGTGTTTTTGATGTGTCGATCAAGATTATCCTTTCTTCGAAATGCTGTTCCGCATATCCAACATTTAAATGGTCTTTCTCCTAAAAATGAAACAGAATATTAGATTTTACTGATTATTTGCAGTTGCGGTTGACTTGGCTTGAACTTAGTGCGCAGCAATGGTAGCAGAGAGCTGCGGCTCAGTGGAGTAGCACGAAAAATAAAACTGCCGCTCATTTGCCCATCAACTGCACTAGAACGGCAGCTCTCTGTTACCATTACAGCGTGCAAAATAGACAAACTAGCTGTACTTTAAAACCAACTAAATTTCATACCAGAGTGAATTACAAGGTGACGTCTCAAATCTTTGCTGTTGGAAAACGCTCGCATGCACTGATCGCAAGCATACGGTCGCTCGCTTGAGTGGGTTCTTAAGTGCAGATCTAATGTCCACTTGAGCCCAAAGCTTTTTCCACAATGGGTGCAAACATAAGGACGCTCCCCTGCAAAAAAATAAATTTAACGTTACAGAAATGTGAATTAGTTCCGACTCTCACAGTTAAATCATTTTCTGATGATAAATCTTTATGTTACCAGTGTGAGTAATTATATGCTTTTTCAGGTTAGTCATTCCTGTGAATCTCTTTTGACAGTATTTGCATGCAAAAGGTCTCTCTCCAGTGTGAATCAGATGATGAGATCGAAGTGCTTGAGCATTAGCAAATCCACGCCCACATTCAACACAAATAAAAGGTTTTTCGCCTGTATGACTTCTCATATGACGAGTAACCTTTCCTCGTTGATTAAATCCTTTACCACATTTCGGACACACATACGGACGCTCTCCTATATTTCAAATTTAAAAAAAATATTTGTATACGGTAAAGGAAGGAATTATAAAAGACATTTCATATGCTTCAAGTTTACCTGTGTGGGTTCTCAAATGATATTCGTAATGAGACTTGGCAATGAATCCCTGGCCACATTCTTCACACTTAAAAGGTTTAGTTCCATTCTGACAAAACTCATGATATTTTATGTGAGCTTTCGTTTTAAATTTTTTATTGCAAACATTGCATTGGAACATAGTTGGATCGCCTAGAAATAAAATGAAACCACATATAGCATTTAAGTTTTAGTTATTTTAATGACAAATACGATCTAGTAATACCTTGTATCACAGTTATGTGGTCATGGATGACTACAGGGTTTCTTTTCTTCTTCTTTTTATTCCTGTGCTCTCCATCACTATTATCTGCCACAGAATCATCGGTAAATTTGGACTCAGATGAGCTCTTGTGGTTATTTAAACCGTTTTTATTTACATCCTTTATATTGCGAGATTCTGATGATGGTCCTGGAGCAAGAGGATCGCGATTATGGGAAGTACACGACTTTCGATACTCAATCGATGGGATTGTGTTATTGGACAAGGAATCGCTGTTTTCGATGGATGCCGTAGCGACAAGCCGAGATCTTAAGTTATTGCTCTCACCATGTTCGAAATCGGAATTTGAAGCATTAGAGGATCCAAAATTAATTTCTGTAGAGCTGCACGACTTAGCAGAACTGGAAGACCCTGACGGCGAAGAAGATTCCTTTGATTTTCTGGCAGATCTTCCATAAGTTATTTTAGGTTTAAATAACGTTACTTCAGGTGGGGAAGGTGGATTCGTTAATCGTGACTTCCCATGGGGTTTTGAAGAGAAATCTTTAACTGAAACATGTGCCGAAGAAGATGCTTTAAATGGTTCTCCAGTTGTATCAGAAAAGGGTGTATTTTGTCGCGTATACTTATCATGAATGCGCAATTTTGATGCCTGTGACAATTCTTTGGACTTCAAGGAAGCTTCCTGATCTTCAAAATACTTTTCTGATCTACTATTTTTCGATTTTTTGTCCAAATTTGTAATTTTACCCAGTTTCACATTTGCTATAGCTGCATGTTTCAAGTTTTCTCGATTAGAGCTTCCCTGAGTGAAAAACTTGGGAGCAGATCTAGTGCTTCCTGATTTTCCAGGCGCATTAATCCTATTAGCATGAATACTCGAATCTTGATTAAGATCTTCTGAAGAGGCTGAAGAGTCATTAAATCTGACTAATTTACGTGGAATCATGGAGGTTTCCGAGTCTTCTGCATTTTTGCGTTTCTTTGGACCTTTGCCATTCCATTCCTGACTTTCGTTATCTTTATTTGCCACAACGGCTTCTTTACTACACGAAGAAGGTACAGCATTCACAGAAAATGCAGAAGGAGAATCGAGTACGTGCGAATGGGTCGGAAAGCTTGTTCTAGTTGTCTCATTTCCCCCCACATCATTTTTTGGAAGATCAGTCCTCAAGCTCATAAGCGACTTGCTAAAATCCGTCTCTTGATTGATGATTGATGTGTAGCTCATTACGTTAAGAAGACTATTTTCATGAATTGAAAATTCAGTAATCCCATTGCATTCTGATTTTAACAGAGCATTATTCGTATATATAGGATCAATCCCAGGTGGATCCAGCTCAGGTACTGTATTGAGCTCCATAGGGGAAGAAGAATAGCTTTTGTTGGTCTCATGTGCTTGTTGCTGCTGATGGCTAGAACTCAACTGGTGTGCAGCTGGATTTCCATGCTTCGAGTTCTGGGATTGTGCAATCGGATAACATCCATTGTTTGAATGATTGCTTTCATTTCCAGTGTTAGCAGCCAGTCGTCGCGAAGAAGTTCCATTTTCTAAAACAAAATCATGTTATGTTTTAATTGAAAATTTAATTCGTGAAATCATTTAAATTCCCTTTTATGCATATAAATTGTTTCTTACCTTGGGTGCGATTATTCGAAACAAGACACTGTGGACATCCAACTTCATTACTTATAAAGCACACACGACACTTGAAATGACCACATGAATCTTGAACTGGTCTACAGCTGCTTCCGTCGAAGGCAGCTTTACACTGGGGACACTCATCTATTCCTAAAATTAAAACAGACATAGTCATTATGAAATCTATTATCTGCATTGGCATCGAATTGTTCAATAATTATGTAGTGCAGGCTTACCGTATCGCTTCAAAGCGCTGTTTATTCCATTACCAACGGCTCCCAAAGCTCCAAATGGAAGTGAAGGTGAGGACTGGACTGGAGCAGGGGCAGACACTGGAGGCGGTCTCTTGGGGCCTCTATTCTTTCGAACCATGATCGACTGAAAATCATATTAGTTCTTATTGATCGATAAATGCAAGGATGCTTCTTCGTTTAGACAAATCATTATATTTTTTTAGTGAGAGAGTAACAGTGGAACCATTTTTTGACTTATCGACTTATGACATCAGGCTGTTTTTCTGACATGTGATCATTTGGAACAATATTATTTGTATTCGGTCTAATTAAATTACTTGACCAGTCAGATTGAAACAGCTGTGATGATTACATATGTTTTATTAATTGCAAAGGAGTGTAAAGTCTATCATAACTTTGCACATCCTACAAACCATAGAATAACTTGCCCATCCTTGTCCGGAGGCCTCAATAGCCTTTCATCCGTCGTCGTAGATCTGTAGTCCCTAAAACAATATATTTTCATAAAAGTTTTCACTTTCTTAAGAGAAAAGTCATCGCGAAGAGAAAGCTTGCAGGCATAAGCTATAGATAGCTCAGTTAAGGAAGGAAGTATTACAGTAGATTCTACTTCATACTTTAAGGATTAGGAACTAAGATATCAGGAGCAAAAGAATGCTTGAATTGATAACTTATAGAAAGAAGATGCAAAGAAGAATACTGCAGAAGTTGAGAAAGCCAACAAAGCACAAATGCAAGCAGGCAATGTCGAGTATTCGCTTCGTATTCTTACATCTTGAATCCCACTTGCAGCAACAGCAACAGCCTCTTCATCTTGTTGTCCATCACTGAGGAATCATTCGAACTGTAATCCCTGTGCTAGCTGTTAACTATTCGCGATTAACATTCATAGATTTGGCCGTTTAATTTATACTTTCATACAGAGAAATTTTTCATACCAATTAACCAATAATTCAATGAGATACCGTACGTGTAGTCGTGTTCATGTAGTGATACTTTTTCGGTTTGACGTTTGATAAAGCGTTACGATTCAGTTCAATCAAATATGATTTTATACTCTCTACAATATTCATTTTCTCTAATATAACCATGTATTAATGTTACCCCTTTATTATTAAGTAATCAATATTTTATTTACAAGCCATAGCAAGTCGAACAGATCTGTTGTGTATACGTACACACAAAAGTATGGTTATAACTCTAAGACATCCCAACTCATACGATTACGGATACTTCGAGTTTTAAAGCCCATAACTATTTGTGTAACCGTTGTATAAAGATAATAGATGCATTTTACAAATATTTATTAAGATCAAAAGATCCAATTTGTGTTCAACATGTCATTTGCCATGTGACACTAGTTACTTGGATTGAAAACTCAACAAGAGAGTTTAATCGGAGGCTTTAAGTTATGAAACCCCAATTTTCTCATCAAAGGGCCTATTCCTTAGATAAAGGCTCTGATTGCCCCATTTACAAGGTTTATACGACCAAAACAACTTGATGCTATTTAATTCTACTGTAAAAGGAGTTATTTCGCAACTATATTCAGCGTGGTCTCAATTTAATGCTAGGCATGGTGCATGCTTTGATTCGAGAAGCGAACTCCTTTTACTTTTTAATACGCCAACAGAACTAACTAAAACACCAGTAAGCTGTATCGCTGTATGTATACTGGTGCACGATTGACATTGGACTAATAGAGCTTGCACATTTGCACTCCTCCAAATCCAGAAAGTTTGAGTCTCTCAGATCTCAACACTAGCTGTTGTTACACAGCACAGCCCAGCAACAAGAAGCGCAGCCTGCCCATAACCCAAACCAAGTGCATCAGAAATGACGATACCTAATGACACTTGCAACCTTAAAACGTGCGAGTGGTTGTCCCTGAGAAAGTAGAATAGTGTAATGCTCGTTTCCTTAGCTTATGCTCCTCTTTTCCAAAACTTTCCTCCTTTCATAATGTGCACGGACTGATAAAGCTATAAAAACTCGTTTGTCGAGGTTTCTACTCTACCAAACCTTATTCCTTTCATTTTGCACATGTAAGCAATCCATGCTCTCGTATAAAACCTGTAATTATTTTTCCATGCACTAGCGAATTCTCACAATAAAAAGTCTTATAAAAATGCACCTTACGTACAGTACAATTTACCACTAACTTGCAGGCTTACATCCAGATAACAGTAACAATTAAAGTTAGCGTGAATTGAGATGGATTCAAAGAAGTGCATAAGAACAGGTTGAGTGTATGGACAAGTACACATCCAGTAGTATGACTTATCCCATATAGTATATTCACTCGTTTGACTTTTCGCATACTATTCTAATGCCAAAAAGTCCAAGATTATCTTGCATACACGACTATATATACAGCAATTGCTGCAGATAACTACAGAAGTTGAAGTGAGGATGCACATGGACTATACATCGATAACTGTAAGACATGGAGTAACCAAAACAAGTACCTGCAAATTCCGCTAATTTTATGCCTATATTAGATTGTTCTACTCTACTGAATTGACTTCACCTGATACTTGCAGGACTGAATTTAACAATGCTATTACTGATCGTAAAATGAAACTACTAGCTGGAAAGATCAACGCATTTTAAGTTTCAACCACATACAGATGCATACATATAATTACTTTCCTCAAATTTTATTCCCTAAATAAAAGCTACTTATCAATCTATGATTGCGCATATTTAAATGTCATCAAGTCAAAAAACTTTCACCTTATCATTTATTATAAAGTCCAATTAGACGAATAGACCACATATATCACGCATACCACCCAACAACACAGACCAAACATGTTATATGCGTTACATGTTATTTGCGTTACAGGTTACATGCATGTGCAATTTCATGTGAACACAAAAAGTCAAAATTCTCTTCGATTGTGATTAAACCAACCTTTTTAGGTGTTAAATGAACATGGGATAAAAAAGCCACGTGGACAAGTTCGTCATTGAGATAAGTACATGTATATTCACTAGAACTGCAATGATAACTTCGTGAGAAATTACAATATGTACAGTAAAGTTACTTAATCCCGTAAGGTGGTCGCTGGAAATTAGGAATACAGGGAAGCTTTTGGTCTTGATTACATTTTATATCTATAATCCCAAGTCATGCATTGCAATGAATAGATGCGAGCGATGAAAATGTATACTATTTCTGATCACTGACTGCAATACGTTATGTAAATTTTGATTTCATCCTTCTCTGAAACTTCGATCTATATTATTTTCCTGTACTAAAAACTACCTTCAACGAGCTGATACAATACGGAAAGACAATTCACTACGTACACAAAAGCCTGTGAAAGAGATTCATGCCATTACATACAGACACAAATATATCTCTCACTTTCTATTTCACACACGCTTTCTCTGTTCAACTCATGAGACGGTTTCCAATCACCATGTATTGATAGATCATCTTATTTGTCCAGCCTACTTTTGAATCTCAGCTCTATAAATCGAATTTTGTCACGATTTTATAAACTTATGTATTCCATGAGCAAACAGGTGGCAAGACTTTAAGACTCAAAATATACGGTTAATCCTCTACAGATTCAGTCCCAAATGCAATGTACAAATAATAGCTTCTATATATGCAAATGTTGGATTTCCCAGGGTGTATGTGGTTGATATGAAGCACACTAGCATCTACTTCACTCGCAGTAATGCTTGGCGATAATTAGTAACTAGTCTAGCTAGGTCTCAAATTACCTCACGTACTTTTTGGATGTACAGTACGCTGTAACTTTATAGCAATTTACCCCATAGCATTATGAAGTTCAAATGGCAATACTGATCGTAGTCAGTTCCTTAAAATTTCCTACTTTATTCGAGCTAAAAATTAATTCTTATTTATATTTACATAACAATTTATGTCGCAGTTGTGGAAAGAACGAAAGGAAGAAAGAAGAAAGTTGTGTTGTGAGAAGTGATATACTACTCGGGCCGTTAATGTGTTATAGTTCTATTATATTTTATGGTTTCGAAATCATCAACATCTTCATCACATACTATTAACTGACAAACTCTAATTATTATCTAATTGAAAGCAAATTGGCAAAGAAGTATACTAAAAATATTTAGAAATTAATCGATGCCAATTACTAGTTGGCATAGAATTACATTTACCTACAATTACACAAATAAACAAGGGCTTACTAAACAGAAGTTAAATTATTAATTCAATATGACACGTAAAGGGAGCTTCTACAATCCTAGAATGTAATAGTCTACATCTGCGTCTTTGTATTTGCCTCAATTCTCTTCCCGTAAGATTTCCTAATTGATGAAAAGCCACAACTTTGTCCACGTTGCCGAATTAATGAGTTGAAACTTGCCTGTTTCTAATCATTCAGTTCTCACCTCACTTCACGAAGTACCCATTTGACCACAAAGGGCGTATAATCCAACTACAGGCTTACCTGCTTGTGGTGACAGTTAAAAATTAATAGTTCGAAGAGGACTTTAATGAATAATTGAAGTGACAAGTAAACTTCAGGGCAGCAGGGAACTTGTTTTCAAATGCTTTTATTGCTATTAAATGCAACTGCACAACTTATACTTATGACCTGCCTATAAGTTAACTTTCAGTTGGATACTTTCTCTTGAGCTAATCGTGTATGCTAAAACCGAATTTCATTAAAATCCAACATGTTCTGAAGTTAGAAGCTCAATTCGTACCATGTTTAATTCGTAAGTATGCAAAAATCGGCTTAAATGTTTATTTACTCATTTGCAGATTGAATATTAAATGCATTGTTTGCAAATTTTAGTTTCATATGCATTGTAACACCATGCACCACATTATCAGCGAAATCATGCCCAAATGCAATAAGTTTGTCAAATACCTGATTCAACAAGGCAGCTTTTGCTGTGTAATAATAGTAATATGCCGGGTTGCTAAGAAGAGCATTCCACAGTGGATGAACCCAAACGTTCCAACCATTACTATTATATCGTTCCATGATTGTTACGGTGAAGATATGATGACTGATGAAGATTGGGGGCAATGTTTAGAAGTAACACTGAGAATACTTGACTTGTTAAGATTTTAATCTTGGATTATACTTTTAAAATATGAATGCAAGAAAAATTTAAGCTCAAATTGAACACATAAAATTCATTCTGAAATGCAGCTCACGGGTTATAACCATTCGAAATACAAAAGAAGTAGCCTTGTGTCCGGTTGGACAATAAAAAATGGTTATTTTTAGCAAGAATTATTAAATATGAAGTCTGATAGAGAAGGAGTTAGAAAGAGTAAATCAGGGAAGATGAGCTAGCTCAAATGTTAAAATTCAGAAACCCGGAGCGAGTGAGTGGTACCAACACTTCGGGTCTTGCTTTTATACCCAATCCTTTCTCCAAGCGAGAACCTCAACTACTGATCTTGTAGGGTTGGATATATTTGCAATACTGGAACTAAATCGCAACGCAAGAAACGAGTGTAGGAGACTTTCACGCAACAGAGCAACTCACTGTTCTGGATAGACTAGACTATGCATTTGACGAATAGGGAAGGAGGAATTTTGCAACTGCATGCAACTGAACCAAGTTGCAACGAGCACCTCTTCTTGCAGCTCTTCATCAACAACGATATGGCGAGTTTAGGTGCTGCTGGTATTCTCCAATCTTGCCGAACACAAAAGTTTGACCAAAATGGATGACATAGTTACATAAGTAATGTAGTTGCTATCTCGTTGTGGAGTAATTCAGTAAATGTACGACACCTTAAGTACTTTAAAAATCCGATGAAGAACAAAATATTACTTAACTACTATATGACTTGAATATTTTTATGCAAATATTACTGTTGTATTCTCACAAATATTTCGTAATCGATTTTATTAGGAGTCTGATACTTGCCATTCTTGGAATATAATATCCAGTTCCATGATTATTATTACCCACATACCCGCAGTAAGTTACAGATTTACAAATATACTTCTTTTACTAATTTATACCTCTTTTAGGCTTATATTAAAAAGGATTAAAGCTTATGCACTTGCCAGCGGAAGGGAGCCATAAACTGAAACTATCATCCAGACTATTTCATTAAATCTAACGTTAGCATATCCTGCTAACTGCCACAATCATCATCTATAGATATTTGCAATAAAGAACAAACACATGAGGAAATGCATATCCCAGCGGTTGGAATTGTGTTGATATAGAAATCTGATCAAGCAAACATTCTGTGACAAGCGCCAACAACATTCCTTGCAAAACCACTCAAGCTAATTTACTATTATTGCATTCGTTTTGAATTTCACCCCTCGGGAACAAACCGTAGTTTTGTCCATTTCCAACTGTTCCTGTCATCCATCTGACTTTCAATTAATTAAACCACCTCTGACCATTTCATCACATCCAGGAAGATAACACGGTCACAAGGGAGCAGCCGAAAGCTAGTGATGTTCTAACGAGTGCAATATGCTTAAGGGTGCAATTGAGAAACTCCGAAGTCTATAAAATACCCGACAAAGAGGTTAACAGATAAAGTAAGAGAAAGTGAGCGAATCTCAGTCGGGATTCGGACAGGTGTCTATTAAATTTCCTTGATTGAGTCTAAAACTAATTACCATACAAGTGCAATATAAAATAGCCGGCTAGGTTCTACTAGCCTTTAAGCAAGAGCAAATAAAGTGAACATTGTACTACATCTCTCCTCTTCACGTTCAGCTTTCCTCTGTAGTCAACAAACAACTTCATGAAATGTTCGTGGCAGCGAGTTGGTGAAAGTTACACTTACAAGACAATTCGGAAGCACACAGAAAGATGCGAAGGATGTGTGCAGGTATTTATTCATACTAAGTCAAAGAATGTAACAGCACACAGAGATGCCACAAATACATTTTAACCACGTCCGCCATGCAATGAAATCATTTCCCAGTTCCATCAAAATCATGTACATGTTCATTTTCCAATCCTCTTCTCTTCCTACAACTTTCTCCCATTGCTTGAAAATAGGTCATCCAATTAAATTAAATTCCTCTCGCCACCTACCTATGTGCATAATATTAGATTATGCATTCAACGTACCTGTCTTTATGAAAACTATACTAAAATAAATTACCTAAAATTCATGCAAAATAGTGATTTAACAATTAAATTCTATTAGCACGGAAGGCTTTCCTGCTAATTATGCCTGAAAACTTGAAGGGATGTTTCAAAGCAGTTAAAAATAACTCAATATTCTCAGTCATCAGTGTAGGCTTAGGTCAATATGCAGTTACAGTTGAATATTAATTGGACCGAGTGCAGTGAATTGTAAATATGAAGCTCTGTGCGTTAATAAAATTACATCGATTCAGTTAATTCTGAATGTATTTTGTTTTTTTTGTTGTCTGGCTATCGGCTTATTGGCATATGGAACGATGCAAGTCTACATGATTCAATACTAATTGCGACTCACGCTCTACACAACTTGCTGCATGCACTTCCTGGTGAATTAGATGAGTAGGAATTATGTAAACTTTGTTAGTAACCCTGATCTCCACGTGCCACGAAGGATTTTTGTACAATTATCGCCTGTGAAACGCCACATTCTCTCAATGGAAGTCTGTTAATGTACAGCGAGCCAAAGCACCAACTCAACTATGGTTAGTTGTTAGTAGGTTAGTAACACTGTTTTGATGAATGCATCATCAATACTGATAAATATCAATGCAATCGCTGCGAAGAGTGTTTGTACAAAATCCCACACGCAAAAAGTGAATGCAAGATAGACTCCTTGTTAAGTTCTACTGGAGTAGGGGACTGCGATACTTATAATATTGTGGTGAATAAATCCCGTGTGCCATAAAAAGTAAAGGACAAAGCATATGAATTACTTTTTCAACTAATGACATCGAGAGTTATATTTTATGTTGATTTTTTTGTAGAAATAAAGAATACCCAATAGTGTTATAGTATTATTTGAAATTGTGTTTGATAATGTACACCAATCTTGTAATATCAGAGCAAGTCTCTTTATAAACTCAGACACGTGGAGATTTAAAACTTCAACGCTTTTTAATTTGTAAATGTCATGATGCTCATCGATCAAAGTTATTCCATTCTTCGGAGAGTAAAATAAATTCATTTAATGGATTTTCATTTTCTACCACAAGAGTTAAAAGGCAATATTCAATAGCATATTTTAGTGGATTACATCAAATAGTATGATTTAATCCCAATGCTGTCAATGTAGCTCTGATATGCGCAAGCAGCGTTTCGGGATTTGCAACTAAACTGAGGCGCCGTAAGTCACAGGATAAAACGGTACGGGAAAATTAATCTGTTTTTATGGACTCATTTGAAATTGTTGATGGTATTTTTCGTGCATCGACCTAGGTGCTTAATTGTATGCAACTAAAACATACTATGAACTTGTCCTTATTGAAAAATAAACACAGGGATAATTAGTTCGCTCCTCCATCCGGTAAAGTAGAAGCTTGATCTCAACTTGATAAATAGCGCTAAAGTATGGTTAGCCTTTCTGTCGACCTGACATTTCATTTGAGCTTAAATAAAAAAACTTAGCAGCTATTTGCTGTCTTTAATTGTCAACTTTCAATTTTAAGTTACTTATTGAATCACTGGAATAATTTGTTCACAGTTGATACATATGCTAAACACGAATAGCTATGCAAGTATTTCAGTGTATCAATAATCAATACACCAAACAGAGATGTTAATTCTAGCTTCGTATTTTTGTTTCTTATACAAAAGAGTGTACAGCTTGAAAAGGTGTAATAAAGCAACTGAATAAATGCATGAATAGACTTATTTTAAAGATTTAGATAAGATATTTTTAACAAATGTGAAGATCAAAAATGCATACATGCAAGAGATTGGAGCGACATCATGGGATCAAAGCTACCTCACGTATGAGTTACCTTTTCTCTCATTCTATCCTTCAACATGGAAACAAATCCATTCTATAAAAATTGTAAGCAAAATTGCATATTATGTAGCTCCTCGGGAAAAAAGGATTTCCAGCCTTCATGAGATACTTTCTTTCATCTTCAAATTTATATATTCAGAAATACATTTTATACATTTTAAGAAAACGGAAGAATGCATCACCCGGCTTTGAATTCGCAATCAGTCAACTACTCTACGTATCTCATTCATCCTTATTATTAAACTTTCGCAACAGTTAATTTTTGTTCCATTTCTTACGTAATATACTATTCTTTTTCTTTCCCTGTTCCATTGAATCGACGGCAAACGGCTCATGTAAAATAAAATTTAACAACAGTAGCTCGCTAAAAATAACAAATAATAATAGGCATTCCAGTAATTGGAAAATTTGGAAAGTTGGACAAGAATTAATTATTACTTCTACATTGATTTGTGTTCTTCAAATCTATTTTATGGTCTAAATTTGCCTCTTTAGCTTTCCTCTGCTTCTTAACGTAAGAACCGAATTTGTAGCATTACAGTCTTGTATGGAAAAATTGAAAAATCTCGTTTAATATAATGACAGAATAGGTTGAAATAACAAGCTACGAAATGATGATAATGGTGACTGATAAGTAATAATTTTCATAGAACACCAAACAAGCAAAAGTGGACTGATTTTTCAAAGAAATTTGCAAATAAACACGTGTATTCAGCATTACAGAAAACATTTGAGTAAAATATTGGTTCATTAGCATCGTCAAGCATTTATGTGGCTTTATTTAAATCTCAATATAAGTTTAATATAATTCCTCACTGTCATTTTTCTCAATTTGCTTATCATCAGTGGCATCATGCATAAAGAAAAACTTCCTGCCTTGAAAGTAATACGGCATCCAAAATCTAATTTACTTCTATTCTACATTTATGCTTATCAAAACATGTAATCATAAAATTATTCCAAAGCATCAAAGAAAAATTCAAATCGATCAAATCGTTCCAAGCAGAATAATAATAACTCGAACCTCGAATGTATAAAATATATACATTTTGAAAACCTGATGTTTCGAAATTTTTACTCACTGCGATCACTGTGCAAAAGAAAACCTTGTGTACGTTTAGGCCAATCGTTATATTTTCCTTATATTGTAAAACAGCATTCATATTGAAAATTGAAAAGAATAACGGTTTTCAAATTACGACACTATATATTACTAATACTGGAAGCTGAAAAATGATTCGTGATATCGAATACTGGAACTCCATTTCAATTTGTTGAATTTTGTTTTATACTGTGTTTTATGGAAACAGGGACAAAATCCACGTATTACTTTACACAGACGTGTCACTTTTGAAACACATGATGCATCCTTAAGTCTTATTTAAGTAGACGTCTAGACAAATTTAATATGGGACAAACAGTTCATCGAGTTCTACCTACCACAGCAATTAATTAAATAAACTGTCTTTGTTCTACATCATTCCAGGATAAAAACAATGTGCAAAATATATCCACATCAGCAGCATCGAAGCAACGAGTCCTTTTGAACATTTAGGCAATACCGGAAGAGAAAGTTATGATTTACTTTTCTCCTTTCTGGATATATAGAGAGAATGATAAAGCATTCATACCCTAAAAATTAGACACCCTTTTATTTCCGCCTACAGACGCTGCGTAATCCACAGCAGTAATAATATGGCCTCTTGTTAGTATTGCAAGATATTGTACATTTTCTAAGGTTTATACTTTTGTAAGTACAAAAACTAGACAACAGTTAAGCCAAATCAAACATGTATTTATTTATAGATGTGTACTATACAAAGTATTTTCATCTGAAGATCTAATAGGAACTTTGTTTGAAAAGGAAGTAAAGCTTTCAAGCTTTTCTTCCTTTGACAACCTATTATTGATATGAAAAGGCTTTTTCAAAAATATTGGTGACGAGTTACTGAAAAATATCCATTAGACTATTTCTATAGCACAACATCAGTGTTTCTGGAGAAATTCTGGAAGCAGCTTTTCCAATACAAAGACACAGAACCAACCCGCACGTCAGCAGGCAACAATGCAAAGACCACCACAGCCAACCTATCACCTCACACAACACGAACATTTCTTTTCACCTCAACTTGAAGTACATCTGTCGCCCACTTATGTAGCCCAGACGGCAGGCTTACTTTCTGCATGAAGCCTCAATTTGAATATAAAGTTTAGACTAATTAGATCATTTAATTATCTCCACCATCTTCATAATTCTCTTACAAAATGTCACTCAATTTTTAAGACATTTTGGATAGCATGAAAGTTAATTCTAATCAGTCCTCGAGCTGACGCACACCTGGATGGTCCACAAAGTGCTGGGGAGTTGATTTACCAACAAAATGACTATAGAAAAGTACAAGGGAAGATCTTGAAGAAAATGGACAATCAACTCTTCCTAGCAGAGTTTCTTGCAAGTCTTCACATTCGTTTGCAATCAAAGACTCAACAGCCAAAAGATTCTCTGCTCTTCCCATCCATATAAAGTTGTTAACTTTTCTTGCATGAAATGCATTGAAGTTCATCTAGTAATTTCACAAAAGAACCCTTTTCCAGCAGTATTAATTGCTACCACCTTGACAGGACGCACGGAGGCAAAAGTTGCTCAATTATCAAGGCCTAACCAGGTTGTGTAACAAAAAGGCTTCTCAAATGCTAAAAACTTTGAAATATACTATATTATCAGGTAACACAATATAATGAGCGTGGATCCATGCAGATCTAAGAATACGAATTCCCAGAAACACAATGTGCTGGAAAGCAAAAGCACTGTCAGTACAGTAAATTATATGCACCCGTCCGTACACCACTGTATAAATTGCAATTTCCTACTTCAATGGGTATTTTCTCCGCCTGAAAAAACTTAGCCCAAAAGGGACATTTACAGCCTCATATTCAACTACTTCTTTATTGAGAAAGTTTTCCTAGTTACCTTTTAACTCCTTTTGTCTAACTTCCCTGAAGATATAAAATTTGTTCCCAGTTTAGTTCGATCAAGAAAACTACTTCTTCTAGCTGCTGATATTACTATAGAGGAGAGAATGCAGTGAAACACAAAGTATACAATATATCTCAGATCACAAATTGAAAAAATGAAGACCTGATGCATTTAAGAACACCTGAAAGGATACAAATTCGTGGACAACTTTTTGTTTACCATTCAAAGAAACATAAAACGACAGTTACACACAGGATTGAGCTATAACATCCTCAGAAAAGATGAATACACGAAACAGAAGAGAAAGCAGTAGATAATATACAACGTCTAAACCCACCACCAAAACAACTATACATGAATTACTTTCACTGCCACAATACATACACCAAAATACACTCGAACAAATAAAACCTCCAGATAAAGCTCACTTTCTCCTTTGAGAAAAGGGTGAATCGGTGAGTCTATAGTTGTGTCCTACACCCGGAACATTTTGGCAAAACCAACAAAACTCTTATGAATTTCTGTGTAAATTTCCCTTTTTATACGTCCAAAGGTGAAATGGTTTACTTTCATCCTTTCGCAAATTAATAAAATAAAAAAGACCCAACAAAATCAGATTGGAACGAACGATGAAGTTCTCGTGCTAGTCAAACACTCTGAAAGACCGTAAAACTATGAATGTGAATGTATGAATAAAAAGCAGTACAGATTCACACATCACATCATTCTTGTAATACTACTTCAGCACAATTTCTATTTGCCATTTCAATTCTCATTTTTGTCATAAAAACTCTTTGACTCAGGTACACTATACATACATACATGTACATTTACTTTAACATGTCTCTCGTCAAATCGCTGTGGAACTTCTCCGTCCTAAACAGGGCAATAAAACTCTACACGGAAGTATCCATCACACGTCAAGTCTACCAGAAGAAAGTACTCTCGACAGTTTGTTTAACTACCGCCGTAGCCAAATAAAACCCTATTATACACATCTTCCATCTTATTCGAAATTACACACAAAACACAAATTCTCATGAATTTCCCTGTATAACCGTCCGCGTATCTTCTATATCAGTTTCAGTTTCTCCATATTCACTCCTCCAACCTGCACAAATACTTTCTTCCACTCCTCTCTCCTACATATAATTCGCAAACCTTCTCATTCATATTTCATACCACCACCGATCGACTTATTCGTTCTCTACTACATTACACCCCCCACTAACTAGAAATACTCGCTCATAATCTCCGAAATTTGCGACCGTGCATTCCAATAATACCAATCATTAACTACTACCCCCCACTACCTTCTCCTCCATTCTCTCCATAAATTCTGCACATCAAATCTCCTATTAACTCTATTAATTTTCGCTGACTATTAATCCACCCCTTTATGCATTGAAATAATGATTACCTTACATGCATATATACATATAAATAATTTTCACTAACGCTATGTACACTGTACACTCTATTTCTCCTCCACCAGCAAAAACGTATAAAAATGAACTTACTAAAATTGAACGTACCTAAACCAGGAACTTCTGTCTTTTCTTCTTCTTCAAACCTGAACCCTGGAACTCATCTACCACCACACCCCCTCTATTTAGAGGATCTTTGATAAATTCGAATCTTTTAGAGCTTTCTTAATTAATATTTCTTGAATTAATATTTCTTGACTTAATATTTCTAGAATTAATATTCCTTGAAAACCTCTCAAAAAAGACTTGTTCTGAGCCTTAACGTACAAGCTACGAATAATTAGTCTGAGGCTCTTCTATTGTCCATGCCTCTTCTTCACGTTAATGTCGTCCGAAATAAGTTTATAACATTATAACTACTCTTGAACTTGCTGCAGCAATTTCACTCTCCACGAAGGAGAAGAAAGGAGCTCCTCTATTGGTCAAATTCATCATCCTGTGCGCTCTTGACAGCGCCAATATGACCAATTACAGCGCCTCTCTCATTTATTCCTTTCTTTAGATTAACATTAACTCACATACACCACGCGCATTGTAAGGGAGAGAGAGACTTGCACAATGAAAGTCCCCACCACCTCCTCATCTCACACAAAAACCCAAATTGCTCCAAAAATCAAAATTTCGTTTTAAGCATGAATTTTTTCTAAAATATCCATGTACGCTTTTTTTTTATCATTTTACAGATCACTTGCGAACGACTTGCTATGACTTTCTGACTATTCCTGAATTAACTATAGCCTGGTTCTGTTTTAAAACAGTGCGAACTAGTCACCCATTTACTACATCATTATACATGGCGTAAATAAATTCTAGACGTATTTTTATACGTTCAGATACGTTTTTTGTACCTTTTTCAGATTAATACTGCCGAAGTTAACACACATTTTTCTTTTTACCTAAGGTTAATAAATAGTCGGCATTACCTATTGTATATAGTCCTTGTTGTAGGGCTTATTGCTGTAAGACAACGTTGAGCTGCGAAGATAATCTAATAAAATGATTTTCGTTGATCTTCTCCCGAGGATGAAAGTTGCGACGGCGGCGATGATAAGATGAAATGCTGTTTAGTACATAAAACCAAGTCGAAAGTTATTTAGATGACTATATAAAGATACTTCTGAACGAACGAGCACATTCTCAAATCCAAGTAAATTTGTATATTATTTTCTGAATGAACTATTATTAGTTATGTTTCGTACAAATTGATTGACTAAATCGTAGTAATTTTTTACTGAGAGCTTGGAATATTAAATATTACTATTGGATATTTTAAAACACTCAAAATTATGAAATAACCGTAAAATTTTACTACAGTAGCTTCATCTTTAACATGAATCTGAGCGTATGTACTCAAGTAAAATCTACAGTTAGTCATAATTTACAATTAGGGAAACGAAGTGTAAAAATAGTTCTGAAATTATTTAACGCTTATGATTGAAATATCTTTTGAGAGTAAAAAACCGTGTATAAATAAATAATATATAATATACTAGATGACTTACAAGACTTGAGAAACAAAAAACGATATTCGCAGGCGACGAATGTGTTGATAGTTGCGAGTGAGCGGCGGCGACGGAGGTCATAGGACAATCACAAAAAGGAACACTGACCATAATAATAATAACAGTAATAACGTAAATGTAGTTCCTATAGTTAAAATTACACTAGAGTTTCGTTTGGTAAATATAATATATAGTGTCTGGATTTGGACGGAGGAAGGGGAAACCGTCACCTCCGCCTGAATTGGGGATGAGGAAGATAGTTTTTTACAAATAACTGGTGACTCGGAGTGTAGGCATACGGGATTCCTTCCACCAGGGGTTTTTAGTTTGTCTTGATGATGATGATGACGAAAAGTTCAAACAGCGCAACTACTACCACCACCAGCAACTCGGGAGGTAGCAGTAATAATAATAAAGGAGGGCCTGAAGACCGTGCTTTTTTAGCATTCCTAGCCTCAGGTTTTTCCAATAATAATGGAAAACCTCGTCTAAACTACTTCGGTTTCTTCTTTTTGCTTCCTTTCGGTTTCCGAACAAATTGATGGTTCCTGAACAGGTCAGAGGGGGTTGAACACTTCACTAGGTCACGAATTACCACTAAAAAGACGTCAAGTCACTCACTTAAGTCCACAATTTGAGGGAATATAACAGTACAATTTCTACTCTGAGTCGTCTTACACTTATTGGAGATGGAGCCTCATATGAGGAGGCTTAGGAGGAGAGAGACTGTTCGAGTTTTCTAAAACTCACTCGTCCATTATTGTACGCCTTGTGCTGCTGCTGCTGTGGGTTGAGGCTGATGATAGGTTCATGAGGATGTTACGTGCAGCGTAGCAAGATCGTATGTAGCATGGCAAATTCCCAATTTGATTTCCTCAGATGGCTAGGAGGACACAACTGTACCACCGTACAGTACTGCCAGAGGGAGCAGGGCAGGATATTTATTGAGGCCTGTTTGCATCTCCCCACGATAAGACACCCCTTGCTATGTTGAGACATCTAAAACACAAAGGTACAATTTAGTAAGTAACCGCTTCGTAGAAAGGTAGTTTTAGTATGGATTAAGGTTTATAATTACTCATCAGGTCACTTTTTGACTATTTTAGTTCATAGCTCCAATATTTTGAAAGGGTTTGTGAGTAGTCCAGAATGTGAAGATAGTGAAGAAACCTTTTCATACACCACTTCTTTAGTTAGTAGTTGACAATCGTCTATTATTCTTGGGTTTTTTTCTTTTCCATTCAAAGTCCTCGATATGAGATGGCGATGTCGTTAGCATTCGTGGTTGTGAGTATGATATTACATGAGTTACATTTATATTTGGTGAGATGCTTGTATATATTATGTTGGCGAATTTAGTTTTGAACTTTGCAGTTGTCTTCTTATTTGTATTATCCGTAGATGCCATGTCATTCATAATTTCTGCTTGATTTGTCATTGAAAATTATTCTGGTTACAGGAGCTTCCTCATTTTAAGTCCAAGTAGGAATAATAAGGTTATTATTACGTTGCATTCTATCCGTTCCAAATTTCATAGGTAGAGAATGTTCATCTAAAAGAAAATACATAAATATTTAGTGTGAAATTCTTCAATTGGGTATTGTTGTATTGATTTATTTTTAGAATATTACACTTCACTGTTAAAAATGTACAAAGGGAGGTCATTTTTAGGTGCAGTTAAGTGCACTGCGAGGATTGAAGCTGGCAGTGCCTGTCATGTATCCAGTCAAAAACGCATTTCACCACTTCGGTCCATTTGAAATTTAGACTACTCGGCTGTCTCAGTTGTGAAGTCGAAAGGATTGGCTTAAAGTAAAAGGCATAGTAAAGTGTC
>Ga0194135_10000519_pt1 | contig 22781 bp, 27 predicted proteins | sample LitLau_LLRF_2013_FD_134024 | JGI IMG/M metagenome (GOLD analysis project Ga0194135, IMG submission 134024) | Freshwater sediment microbial communities in response to fracking from North America - Little Laurel Run_MetaG_LLRF_2013 (version 2) | ecosystem: Environmental > Aquatic > Freshwater >...
CACAAATATTTTGCATGAAATGAAAGTCGAAATGAATATGCCCAACAATGAGTACACGTTTCTTGTTACGAGATGGACGTTAGACGGACACAATCGCTGATAGTGTGATAATCTTCGGTCGCAAAACAGACAGACGGTTCGAAATTGAGGAAATTCAATTGTGAATGGAAAGGTGAGTTGAGTTGACAGAGTTCTAATCTGTTGTTGACGTAATTTAATTAACTTATCGCTCCATTTCTACTTTACCATCGGAAGGAGTGGCCAGTATTCTTTATCACTTATTAGACAACAAAGGTACGCGCAGATCACCAATTTTGATTTTACCTTTTGAACACTCATCTTTTTGTGATTTTGTTGGGGAACATGAACAGGGGAGGGGGGTTTCAAGGTCAATTTTATCATTTTCTTTCCACTAATTTAGGAACCCTTGGACACAGTAAGTAGCTTGTAAACTCGTGAGGAGAGTTCGACTTTTAGAATGTCAGGGTTTGATGACAATCCGTTTGGTGATAGTCCATTCCAGGTGAGTGAGTCATTTTTTGAACTATTAGATTTGTAATTACGTCGTTCAGTCACGACTAAATTCAATGAAATGCAACTATTGCCTACTCTTCTGTAATTAACTGACATCAATTCTTGTAGGACCCATCCATTCAACAGGCAACAAAGAAACCAACTGGAAATGGAGCCCAGGATTTGGAAGATTACAATCCGTTTGATGATGCACCGCGAGTCCAGAGACCAACCACGGTACAGATACCAACTTCCACTCAAGAGGAAGGAGTGGATCCCGTATACTTTACTTATTTGTTATCTCTGCTTTCTAGTAGTTTTATTTGCACACAATTAGAAATGCTGGGAGAAAACATACACATTTCAAAAATTAAATAATTGTAATTTATTAATAATATTATGATTTGTGCTTATAGGCGGTGAGGGGAGCAGCAAATCCACCGCAGTATGGTGGTATGGGCACAACAGATCAATCAAAATCTCCTGCCGTGATGTCACCGACGGTTGACAACCCTCCAGCGTATGGAGGACAACCAAAGGGGGCACCAATCTCTACAGCGGAACTTCAAAGAAGGCAAGAAGAGCTTGAGCGGAAGGCAGAAGAACTCGCACGACGGGAAGCTGAACTGAACAATGCTCCGTACAATGGTAAGATAACGACGAAAAAGGCTCTACCTTTATTAACGATAACGATTTGGGTGTAGCGTGAAGCTTGACTTTTGTTTAGCTCGGAAGAACAATTGGCCGCCTGTTCCCGAAAGGTTTCCTCTCCAGCCCTGTTTCTATCAAGACATCAACGTTGACATTCCAGTGGAGGTAAACTCCATTTGCCATTGACGCAAACGTCCCTTGTTGTTTATACAATCCGGATGTATTCTATTTTTCCAGTTCCAGAGAATTGTGAAATATCTCTACTACGTCTGGATTCTCCATGCCGGAGTCCTTGCGACCAACTTTGTGATACAAGTCATTCGGTTGATTGCGTTTGGGGATTTCTCATTTTTCTTCGCATCTCTGATCTACATGGTCCTCTTTATCCCCGCCTCTTACGTGTGCTGGTTTAGACCCGCCTACAAGGCATTCAAGTAAGCAAAAAAAAACGTTTAAGTAAAAGTAAGGTTTACAAAGTCATACATTCAAAAAAATAGAACTTACGATTTCAATTTTACTTTCACAGGTCCGACTCCTCCTTCAATTTCATGGTTTTCTTCTTTGTATTCTTTGCACAATTCATCACCGCAGTTGCATTCTGTACACTTGTCCCAGGAGCCTGGTAAGATAGATAATCAACTCGGCAGCTGACAGCCAATCACATTACCTGTGCTTATTTTTGATTAACAATTGCTATTTTTGGTTCATAGTGGGATTGTTAGTGCAATCGAGACAATGAATTTGGGTGGTGCGAAGGCAGTTATTGTTGGGATCCTCATGCTCCTCGTGGGCTTTGGATTTCTTGCTACTGCTGTACTCGACTTTCTTCTTATCATGAGAGTAAGTTTCCTCTGCATTAATACGCGATTAGAAGAAATTGATTGATTGGTTTGTCTAAAGTGGGTACACGAATAATGGATGTGATACTAAATCATTATTTTTTCTTCAGGTGCATGGGATTTATCGTAGCACTGGAGCGAGCTTTGCAAAAGCGCAACAGGAATTTGCATCCGGAGTTATGAGGAATGAGCACGTTCAAGGAGCAGCAACTGGCATCGCCTCTGAAGCCATTCGAGCTCAGATGTCCAGCGGAAACAACTCCAACGCCCCTAGGTACTGAACAAAGAAGGATGGGTTCATTGTTACTGTTACTTTACTCAGGACGACAATTGAAGTCACTAACAAAAGAGCTAATTTATACAACACACGCACTTACTAATCCAACAATGGCAACCCTGGTAGAATTCAAATTAAGTGGACATCCGAGTAGTCGCTTCAAAACTTACATAACCAAAGTCCCTATAATTTGCATGTGATTGAGGAATCCTTTGGGATTTTCATGATGCAATCTTGTAATTATTAATGCTATGAAAAGTTTAAACTATTTTGACTGATCAGATCAGGGAGATTCTAACTTTGAGTAAGTTTATGTTGCACTACTGGATTGGGATGGACACTGGACTTAATTAGATTACATCTTTTGGAGGATAGACGATAAGTTAGATGACTTTTGTTAATATTAGTGAATTGTATGCTGTCAATGCTGTTTATTTCATTATCGAATGGATCGGATTATTTAATTAAGCTTGGAAGCATGAATAGTCAAACTGGTTCCGGTTCTCCTTGATTCACATAGGAATCCTTTCATTATTTCACTGTTGCTATAAGTTAAGTCACTGAAATTAGCAAGTAAATGTCTAAAGGATTCATAATAATAAAGTAAGTTCTTGTGAGTCATCATCACCATCAAGTATTTTAATACTTATCCGATTTCATTGTTGCATTGATGTTTCAACACGCTCATTGTTGCTTGCACTTGCTGGGAATTTATTGCGAGTTGGCCAAGCATTTCCCGGGATTTTGTGAAAAGTTGGTTGCTGGAAAAAAAAATACACTCAAAGCATCCACTTATGTGCATTCAGGGCGCTACTAGATCAAATTTTCTCTGGCACAAGAATACTTTGTGACTGTGAGCTTTCTTTCGAAGTAAAGAACAAGTGGACTAAAACTTATGCCAAATAGGGCAAGGCTTGACACGAATTTCAGTGAGGTTGCATAACTAGACGTTCCCAGTTTCATATATTTTCTGCAAACTGGAGGTCCGGCCCGACGTGGTGCGCCGTGGATGCACGTGTGTGCTGTCACCGGTTTGGTTTGTTTTGGGTTTCTCTTCCAACTTTAGCCACGCCACGTCAATTGAAGTATAAAGTGTAAACTTTTAACCTTCAGGATTTGCTATTGATTGGGCAGTGGTTGAGGTAAGATTGACACTTATAATTATGACTAGGTGACGGTGGCCCAGATTAAGGCGTTTGGAATGTAGAAGACTATGCACAAAGATCAAACATAACATAAAAGGCTAATTTCAATTTATTCAGCAAATTGAAAATTGACGTTAAATTTTTTATTATTATTGTCACGTTTTCAGCCCATCATCCAAGCCCAAGTTTCTGTCGGACTAATTATACCGGTTGGATTTCATTTGACGTAAAAGTAAACGGATTTGAGTTTAGTTTGAGACTGAGACTTCTGACATTCACTGGCAAAACCATGGGAGTTAAATTACTAAAAGGGAAACACGGCGACTTTACTATATTCAAGAAACATGAAACCTTGTTGAAGATTGTCATTCTCTCCTTGGCAGGAGTCCTGTGTAAGTCAACTTAATCTAAATGTTGTTAAAATGTTCTAATCTATACTAAAATCTTAATGAAACGTTGGTACAGGAATGTCAATCATCAATCAGTTTATTTTATTTTCGTTTTCAGCATTCTCGACAAGGCTCTTCTCCGTCTTGAGATACGAGAGCGTCATTCATGAGTTTGATCCTTACTTCAACTACAGGACGACCAAGTACTTGGCAGATGAGGGTTACTACTCATTTCATAATTGGTTTGACGACAGAGCCTGGTATCCGCTGGGGAGAATTATTGGTTGGTGGGAATGGGAATTATTTTAATTGCTCAATTGCTAGATCTTGCTAAACGGATAATGATTAATTGTTTTCAGGTGGGACAATTTACCCGGGATTGATGGTCACCGCTGCAGTTCTTCACCAATTTCTCAACTACTTCAATTTTCTTATTGATGTTAGGAATGTCTGTGTTTTCCTTGCACCTCTCTTTTCAAGTTTCACCACCATCATAACTTACCTTCTTACAAAGGAACTTAGGGTGAGTCAGTATATTTTGTGTTAATTTAGAGACATGGAGACAAGCACCTTGGAAGCATATGCATTTCATTCTGTTTCTCTGAATCTGTAGGGTACGGGAGCTGGACTGACTGCCGCCGTAATGATTGCAATTGTGCCTGGATACATCTCAAGATCTGTTGCGGGTTCATATGATAATGAAGGCATTGCCATCTTTTGCATGCTCTTCACCTATTACGCGTGGATTAAATCCATTAAAACCGGATCAATCTACTGGAGTGCCATTTGTTCGCTTGCCTATTTCTACATGGTAATTATTGTTTGCCTCTTATTTCTCCAGAAGAGATGCAATTGTCAATGGACCCCGCATTCTGATTCATTGTTTACTGTGATGATTCAAGGTTTCTTCATGGGGTGGATACGTATTTCTCATCAATCTTATTCCTCTTCACGTTTTCACTCTGATGATAACTGGGAGATTTACGGAGAAGATTTACGTCTCCTACAGCATCGTGTATACTCTTGGCACAATCCTCTCGATGCAAATCCCGTTTGTTGGATTTCAGCCAATTCAAAGCTCAGAGCACATGCTAGTACGCTTACGGTTTATTATCTATAACGCTTAGTTTCTTACATTTGCAATTTCTTAGGCTACAAAATCATTCAAATTACTTTTTAAATTCCTACAGGCATTTGGAGTGTTCGGGCTGGCCCAAATCGTCCAATTTGTTAATTACTTGAGAGCGAAGATGTCCCCGGAGCAATTCAAAATCCTTTTGCAGACTTTGCTGACAATCGTCGTGTCGGGTGTCTTGATTGTTAGTGCCCTCCTCGCCCTTAGTGGGAAAATTTCTCCCTGGACCGGAAGGTTTTACTCCCTCCTGGACCCGTCTTATGCAAAAAATAACATTCCTATTATTGGTACGACCAATGCACATTACCGATCCACCGTCCACCGAGAGTAAAAGTTTGGTTAGGAGAATCATTGTAAGTTTACCATTGTCGTTTTGTTATTCCGCGCAGCTTCTGTTTCGGAGCATCAACCCACGGCCTGGAGTTCCTTTTACTTTGATCTTCAGCTCCTTGTCTTCCTTTTCCCAATGGGCCTTTACATCTGTTTCACTGACCTGAACGAATCAAACATTTTTATTATTCTCTACGCAATTACGTCCATCTATTTTGCTGTAAGTGAGTTACAACATGAGGCCTAGTGCCTTAATTGAAATCTGAAAAATGATTGATTTTTTTAAAAGGGAGTTATGGTTCGACTGATGCTTGTATTGGCTCCTGTAATGTGCATTCTTGGTGGAATCGCCGTGTCCGCCCTACTTCAAAAGTTTATGAAAGACGTGGAGTTGAAGGAAGAAAAGAAAAGTGGAAGGGGGAAGGAAGCTTCGAAAGAGAACACAAAGAGACGGAGCGAGGTACGTGAATGAAAAGGATTTAAATTTGACCCGACTTGACTTTTCTTTAACTGATTTGCGTTTAGATTTCACTTGTCTTCATTGCAATGATGACCCTGTTTCTAATCATGTACTCTCTCCATTGCACTTGGGTCACGTCAGAGGCCTACAGCAGTCCGAGCATCGTCCTCTCTGCTCGATCTTACGACGGGTCCATGATTATATTTGATGACTTCAGGGAGGCTTACTATTGGCTCAAGATGAATACGGACGAGGTATGAGTATTACGCTCCAACGCCTTGCAAAAGTTCAATTCCTCCAAGAGTCTTCACATGATGGACTCAATTGTTTGCAGAATGCCAAGATAATGTCCTGGTGGGATTATGGATATCAAATAACTGCAATGGCAAATAGGACGATACTCGTGGACAACAATACTTGGAATAACACGCACATCTCCCGGGTGGGCCAAGCGATGGCAAGTAGTGAGGACAAGGCATATGAGATTATGCGGGAGCTGGATGTTGACTACGTCCTCGTCATTTTCGGAGGACTCACTGGATACTCTTCTGATGGTACGTTACTGGACGGATTTGTTATTGACGTTTAACGTTTTGACATGAATTTGGAAAATTACGGTATTTTCTTTGTGCGTAGACATTAACAAGTTTCTGTGGATGGTTCGTATTGGTGGAAGTACGAGTCATGGAGCTCACATCAAGGAGGCTGACTACTACACGCCGTCCGGAGAGTTCAGAGTTGACAGGGACGGATCCCAGACGATGCTCAACTCTCTCATGTACAAACTCTGCTACTACAAGTTTGGTCAAATGTTCACGGAAAGTGGGAAACCAAGTGGATATGACAGAGTGCGATCGGCTGAGATTGGTAACAAAGACTTTGAGTTGGATGTACTCGAAGAGGCTTATACGACGGAGCATTGGCTAGTTCGCATTTACAAGGTCAAACCACTTCCTAACAGAAGTGGAAAATAGAAATAACCAAATTATTAGATTCACATTCCCATCCTTAACTAACTGCTTAACTCCGGCTATACACACTCTTTAGATTCAGTAGACTACTTATGGAATTACTTAATTTATGGAGGGTATACAAACTCTGATCTGGGAAATAAATCTGGAAAGCTTCTCTAAAAATCCGCAAATTTCCATTTCCAAATGGTATTCTTCTTTGCCTTGGATTTTCCAGAGTTTATCTCCTGGTGATTGACGTTAGTTACGAAGGAAGGTTTAAGTAATTAAACTGGAATTCCTTCAGAGGAGACGTCAATGACGCATACTCACCTGCCTGTCGCTACCACGCCTAACAATTGGTGTGAGGTGATTCTCAAGGATATCAAAGTGAGTATAATTAAGGATCTTTCTACTTGATATGTGATTTCATCCTGGCCCATCCAGAACCAGGACGAAATCATGAAATTATTGCAAAAAATGGAGGATTTGTTTGGCAATTTATACTTTGGGGTTAATAAAAAAACCTGTTTTCCCTTTTTCGAGCAGGTGTGCTATGCTGGGTGGTTCTCATCGACTCATGGATTTCTAATCCAGACGATTCTTCTTCTTTCGTAAAGCAAGTTGGAACTTATTTTCGGCATATTTCTTATTCTGTAAGGATTAATTCTGAGAGAAGTTGGACTCTGTGACCCCTCTGACGGAAACGGGATTTGGGTTGAGGAATTAAATTAAGCAATGTTTGAAGCAGATTCATCATCCTCTGGGGTGAGCAGCACTTCCTTCGCACAACAGCCTGACAAATTGAAAACAACTTCAACCAGCCAATCAGGTGCGTTCAATTATTGATAATATATTTTCTTTTGTTATGTTTCTACCTCAGCTCAGGCAAGTTAAGTTTCTTTGAGTGAGTGGGCACGTGGATAAAGCATTACTTTCTCCATCAATTTCTCTCATCTCTGCTAATGTTAATGCACGCGTAAGATTTCTAAAAGCGTCTCTTCCGCTTCCCATTTGCCACATGTTGTTGTCGGGGTGTCGCCCCTGACGATGAATCACTTAGCTGTTGCACGTTCCCAGCTCCTGCAACTTTAGCGAACAAAAATGGGTGAAGCTGGGTGAAAAGTCGTAAATGAAAGCAAGGCATTGAGGCGAGGCAGACAAAAGGTCCTCCTACGGAGAATACTCAAAAGTTTCTTGATTACCATAAGTTTGCGGAGAAATTACAGGATGTTAAAAGTGCTCTTATTAGTTTTCCAGGAAGGGAACTGATTGAGGTTCTTTCGTTTTCTCTAACGATCACTGTAGGGTGCAAAGGGACTGGTATCCTCCTGCCTCCTCCTACCCATTTTTGTTTGCTGCTACAGCTTCCTCCGCCACATCTCGCTTTCTCCAAGCCTGCTTTCACTCACCTTAACTCATTCCGATCCCATCCTCTGAGAATAGTTACAGTCTTATAACATTTACACATTTCAAAATGTGGGAAGCGAGTAAGGGCCCATTCACACAGTCTCCCATAAAATTGAAGCTTAATATTTAATTTATTTTCAGAAGTCAAGATCCTTAATGATGACAATTCTGGAGTGAATGGGAAAGCAGAAGTTCCCGAGGAACCTCGTCCAGAACAAAGCAACAAACTCTCATCTACAGGAACGGAGGACGTCGGGAAAAAGGCGAATCAGGCAAAGAAGGTATTCGGGAATAAAAATTAGAATTTATGGAAACAATAAATGGGAATGTTGTGATAATTTTCAAATATTGATTTTTTTAAAGCTCTGTGGCGTCTGTGGAGACATTGCCAAAAGTTTTCACTTTGGTGGTCTTTCTTGTGACAGTTGTAAGGCTTTCTTTCGCCGCTCCGTCCACAATGATTCCTACGCAGCATTCCGTTGTCCCTATAATGCCCACTGCAATGTGGACAAGAGCTCTAGGAAAGGATGTCAATCCTGTCGCTTCCAGAAATGTTTGTCCATTGGGATGGAGACCAAATGGGTCATGGGGGAAGATGAAAGGAATCAACTGAAGCAAAAGTAAGATTTCTGTTAAAAACCTCAATTCAAAACAACCTAACCTAACCAACCGAGTTAGGTAGTAGGTCAAGGGTTAGGTAGTCATCAAAACAACCAATTCCATTGTATTGTTTCAAAATCTTGATTTAACATTTTAGGAAAGAAAAGAAACCGGAAGTTCCAGCAGAGAAAGAGTTTGAGCCGGATATTGGGGAAATGTTAAAATATATGACTGCGGAAGAGAAGGATGAGATTGAATGTATCGTTAACAAGTATCAGCACTCCTATAGGGAAATCCCGTTCAAGGTCTCACATTGCCAAGGGAGTCGGAACACGATTGAGATTATCCAAATGTTCACTACGATCCTTCGTCGGTTCGCTTACTTTACAAAACTCCTCCCAGAGTTCACGGCACTCTCAATCCCGGATCAAAGTACGCTCCTCCGGGCCAGCGTCCTGGAAATGTGTCTACTCCGGGGAGCCCTCTCCTTTGACCTCAAGAACAACAAGTGGCCAGCTGTTGATAAGCTCACCTTCCTCAAAGACTGTCCCCAGCTACGCGTAAGTCTTTTATTTTATTACCAACTTTCTCCCTCCCATGGCATCTGGCACTAATTGAAAACAAATATGTTAACCCCTCACTTTTTTCTAGGTGGAGGACATGGAGAAACTGGTCAGCAAAGATTTGTACGACATGCACATGCAGTTCATCACTGGAATCCAAGAACTTGGCGCAGATGAGCCTACCGTGATGATCTTACTACTCGTTGTCCTCTTCTATCCGGAACGCGGAACTCTGGAGAATCAACACTACATCAACCAAGTCCAGGAAAAGTATCTCCTTCTTCTTCGGAAATATGTGGACTGGAGATATGGACCGAAAGGAACAAAAACTTTCCCAAAGGTTTGTTAGTGTCTACAAAGGCCACCATGTTAAGAGAAATTGAATTACTTCATGAGGATCTCCTGTGTTTCTTTTCTAGCTTCTGACGAAATTAACAGACTTGCGTCAACTGAATGACTCCCACACCGAATACAATCTGAACATGACAAAGACGGAAGTGGAGAGGATCCAGGAGCAGCTTGGGAATCTCAACCTGAATCCCTACCCACAGTGGGTTCTGGTTGAAGATCAACTCGATGCACAGCGACAGCAACAACAACAGCAGGATTTACAACAACTCCAAGCAGAGTATGCCCAGCAAGGGGCTCAAGCCTATCAGGCTCAACAGATGCAGAATCAAGTAGGAGGAGCATATGGTGTCCCAACACAATCAATGCAAACGCAACAGGCTCCACCTCAAGCCAGAGATTTCTTCATGCAATTCGTTAACCGTAAAATCCCGGCACTCGTCAACAATCCATTCACACAATTCCCAATTGAGAATGAATTGGCCTATGCTCGCTCGTTCTTTCAGCAGCAGCAGGCAGGAGGACCCCTGATGATGACTTCACCAGAAAGGGGGATGGATATGAATACTCCTCCACAAATGGGAGGAGGCGAAGGCATGTCACAATTCAAAAATATTTTGGAGTCGATGTCTACTGACCAAAATGCACTTCGTCAACTCAAGGAATCCCTTAGCCCAACAGTCTTGGCCAAACTGCAATCCGTCTTTGGAGGAGGAGGCACTGAAATGCCGTTGGACATGAATGGACTTCCTCCAGAAATAATGAGCTTCATTGCACAGAATCCGAATGTTATGCAACAACAACATCAGCATCAGTTTGCTCATCCAGGAATGATGCCCGGGCCAAGAGGACTAGGTGGTTTCCAAGAACCTCATCACCCCATGGCCCAATTCAGCCAATCACAGCTCACGGACCACTTTGCAAATCTCCAACAACAGTTTAGGAATCCAAATTATTATTACGAGAATCAGGACCTGGCTTATTTCCAACCAACCAACGACTACGGGCAGCAACAATACAACTACCCCCAACAACCTGCATATCCTAACAATTGGTGATTTGATTAATATGACTCGATTAGATTGGGAATTGAAAAACAACCCTCTAAACTACAAAACGAAAAATAATTGTAACTTCCATGTATATTTCATAAACAACAATCAATCGGAATAAAAGTAAGAATGTCAGTTCATTAACTTCATACAAATCATGGTTATTAATGCAGGTCATCTTCAAGCGCGACGAGGACGACAACGACGAATTTGCCAACATCAGCTAATATGCTCGTCAATGGTCCCCTTCCTTGTTGACTATTTTCCAAATGTGTACGATATGCGCCGCGAAACGTAGCAAAGCGATGCATCTGTTAAAACCATAAAAACCTAAATCAGAAACCAATCGAATACAATGCATGCGTGGGTTTGAAATTGTATCGCCGATCATGCTAAAACAGTCCCCTCAAAGGTAAAGGAAAGTTTCAAGTCTTTTGACGAACTATACTTTCCCACACTACTGAACACTCGTAGTCAATTAAGTTTTGACTGCAGCTGGTCGTCCGTGTGAGATGGAGATGACAGGAAATTGTTATATTTGGTCATTGGTGCTCACCTGGCATACTGGGAGGGGACCGAGGTCATCATTCTTCTAGGGTCAACCAGTCATCAGCAACACGCCAGGGTCACGTCCATAACGAGAGTATGACGTAATGCAGAACGCTTCTACAAGTGGTTCCTGTGCTTCGTGTCTTGTCATACACCACCTGTAATAAAACGATAAAAAAAATCAAATTAATGAATGACAATAAAAACTCAACTTTAATTGAGCATTTAAGGACTGTAATTAACTCCAGGTGCCAACAATTTACAGAAATAAAATTCCTTGGTATAGCGAGGTTTAATAATTTCAATTTTACAGTCATAAACGCCATGATACGCATAGAGCGTCGTAACATGGAGCTGGGACTGTCTAACGTTAAACGAATTGCATATTAATTTAACTCACCTTTAGTCCAAATTGCATCTAGGCAGCTGGTCCGTTTTTCCCTCCCGAACGCGGCTCGAAAGAAAGTAGGGTTTCCAGCCATCTTCTATAACAAAAAAAAGTGAAAGAAATTAAATTAATGAAACAATGAAATACACACGCAGTGCGGGGTTTAGTAAACTAAAAGTTGAGAATCAAAAGACTGTAACTAACGCAAGGTGCCAACAATTTACGAAATATAAAATTCCTTGGTATAGCGAGGTTAATATTTTTGATTTTACAGTCATAAACGCCATGCCACGCATAGAGCTTCGTAACATGGAGCTGGAACTGTTGTAATTGCAATGTAATAAATACAAACGAGAAACGAATTGGACTTACTTGTTATCTTCCCTTTAATCTTGACAGTGGAGACGGAGAGCGTGACGGTGGTGAGGTATGGAAGGGCAGACAGATTCGAGGCCGTTTTAACCGGAAGAACGTTATGCCGACGGTGCGGCCAATGGGACGTAACAAGTTGCAGGCAAACACAGCCAAACAAATTCGTCCGAGAACGTTATCATCGGACACGCTTGAATGAAACTGGAAAATTACCTAATACTAACTTTTGAATAATCCATTGTCCCTAGCATTTGTGTTCTCAAATCGAATGGAATGGAAATTGAGAACGGGGAGTAAATTAATGTATACATTCAAAAACGACTGACGTGATTGACATCTGTAACTTGAAATCAAAAACTTTACCATTTATTTCCTGAATGTAAAAAGAACATGGTAAATGGGATCTCTATTTGCTGGAAATGGATGTCTTTGATTCACGCATAGACGCTGAGCGCCGTCGCTTAGCTTCCAATTGTTTCCTTTCCTTGGCTTCCTTCTGGCGCTGGGCGAGGAGTTTGGCGTAATCTGCTGCTTCATGCTTCCTCTTCTCTCCACGGCGTCGCTTCAGGGCAACACGGTGTCGCTTACGCTAAACAGCAGAAGAAACAGAATAGCTCATTATTAGTAGACTCGTTTATAAAATTGAAGGGAAGTTTAGAATTTGTTTCGTCGGTACACTAAAACAGTCCATCCAAAGGATAGGAAAGCTTTAAATCATTCGACGAGTTAATCTCCCACACTACTGAACACTAGTAGTCAATAGGAAACTGACTGTAGCTGCCTGTAGGTGTGGGATTGGGTTAACTGTACAAGGTGAAACGGAAACTAACACAAAAGGTGGCAATGACACAATGACAACTATGAATAGAAATAGCAACGGGAATGTCGACTCACCTGGAGCATAACGGGGGTGATGAGACGCTGGATCTTGGGTGCCTTGAAGCGTTGTTTCTTTCCTTCCTTTTGTGGAAGTGGACGCTTGATCACGTACTGTCGAACATCATCCTCCTTTGTCAAGTTGAACAACTTGCGGATCTTGGAGGCTCTCTTGGGTCCCAATCGGCGAGGAACGGTCACGTCGGTCAATCCGGTGATTTCCTACAAGCGCAAATACAAATCAAGGTGATCACTATTCTATCAACTGTCCTTACAACTCATTGAAAAGAAACGTTGTTTTGAATATAACAAAGATTTAACTGTAATTAACACAAGGTGCCAACAATTTACGAGAGTAAAATTCCTTGGTATAGCGAGGTTAATATTTTTGATTTTACAGTCATAAACGCCATGATAAGCATAGAGCATCCTAACATGGAGCTGGGACTGTTCATTAATCAATTGATAAAGAACTACAATTACTAAGTGACACGCGTGGTCTCACCTTTTCTCCCTTCTTGACAACAGTAAGAGACAAAGCACTCAAGTTTCCATCGACAATACACCCACGAACAGATTTGCGTTTCCTTTCTCCGGTACGTCGGGGACGATAGCAAGAGTGTCCCTTGGCTAACAAGAGGCGGACACGACCTACAAAAAATATACGGTACAGATTAACGGATGAGTATCAGCATCAAGAGAGAACAAGATTATATCAAATGTAGAAAAAATGGATTTGTTGGTATCACAAGGTGCCGGAACTCCATAGTTAAATTGGAGAGCAGGTATAGCGAAGCATATCAAGATTAATTTTACAGCCATAAACGCCAAATTAGGTATAGAATAATCCTTAATTTGGAGCTGGGACTGTTGATGAACGGAGGAAATCAGAAAGAGCCATGCGGATTTCCATAAATTACCATTTGTGAGGACTCCTTGCTTCATTGGGAAACCTTGCTTGTCATTCCCACCGGTAATACGGAGGACATATCCTTTCCAGTCATCCCCCAAGCTATCTGCCTCTACTTCAGCCCCCATACGCTTCTCATAGAACACACGAAGCTTGTGCTCATCATGCTCCTCAAAGACTTTTTGAGCTCCCGTTGACGGGATGGCCACGTTCAACTAAGGCATAATACAAAGATAATAACAATTAGACGTCTAATGAACACGACTGATTACTTGTGAAAGTTTCCCATATCACATAAGATGTTAAAGTAAAGTATGAGATAGATTGGGTGGAGTAGGAATTTAAAATCCTAATTCCTTCCTAATTAATGTTAAAGTTTTTCACACTGACAAAGTTTACACCGCTTCATCGTTACCTTTACTTTGACGAAATACGAATGATAGAGTGTGGTTAACTTACCTTCATTTCTGTGTATCGTTTCCAATTAATTAAAGGTTAACAATTATAATTACCAACTGACGACCAAAAGAGAACAAATCCTAAAGGAAAAACATCCTGACTTCTGCTGGCTGCTGTAAAAGGAATGGCAAATGGGAAATGGAATGACACGCCGCATGGTCCACGGTCTGCGCAATCTTCCCACCACGTGAGGAGGGAAACCGTACAATTCAAATTCCAAACCGGTTAGAACACTCACGTATGGGCATTTTATCATTAACTTTCGTCCTCTTGTCCCGTGTAACTCTACGTCACAAATATTTCGTTTTTCCTTTCCAGTTAACTACTGGAATAACTTTAGGGGACAAATCCTACTCATTTGCAATTACTAATTTGATCAAAAGAATTAAAAATCAATCGACGAAATTAAAGTTTTGCCCACACCTGCAATGAGATTCAATGGGAATGCGGGTGGTTTGGTGGATTGAATTGGGTGTATTACGTGGCCTTTGGATATTTTTAATGAACAACTGTTTTATTTACTTGTTGAATTTAGCGGAGTATTGGATAGCCTGTCTAAATTTAGCAGCGAGAAGAGCTGCTGACAGATTATTATCCTTCTACTCTACCCTGATTGTTATTTGCAATTAATCTTTACAAAATACAATTCAGGGTAGCGTGTGTCTCTCTAGAGTTGGAATAAAGCATTCGATCCTCCAATTAATCATTATTCAAACGATAAGCCCTCAGTACGTTGTAGCAAAGTTGTCACAGAAGGAAAAGATGGATCGGTTGAACGATGGGATGGATTACGCAGGGGACACGGGTGTCGGCTCCTTCTTCAGTACTGATTTTAAAAGGTTTGTTTTATTTTCATATTGATTGTAGAGTCTGAGTCACGTTTTTAACTGTTTATACCGCTACCTCTGCAGACACGATGATCTGAAGCAAATGCTTGACAGCAACCGAGATAATCTCAAACTGGAGGCGATGAAGAGAATCATTGGGGTATGCTTTAATGATTCACATGCAATGCGGACAAAATTAGCGTTTAACTTGCGTGGTTTCGATATTCCAGATGGTGGCCAAAGGGAAGGATGCCTCGGATCTGTTTCCCGCAGTCGTAAAGAATGTCGTTTCAAAGAACGCTGAAGTTAAGAAGCTCGTGTACTCGTACCTTGTACGATATGCCGAGGAACAACAGGATTTAGCACTGCTCTCTATCTCTACATTCCAAAGAGCCCTCAAGGTGCGTTTTATCTTTAAAATATACACAAAACACTCAAGAAGCGTAGCTGGACTTTATCGGTGAAGGTAAAGTTATTTTCTTCATGTTTTCTTTTTTAATGTATTTTAGGATCCGAATCAACTTATTCGAGCTAGTGCCCTGCGAGTCCTCTCAAGCATTCGGGTTCCTGTGATAGTCCCGATTGTAGTGTTGGCTATACGCGATTCCGCTGCCGACATGAGTCCATACGTCAGGAAGACTGCTGCTCATGCCATTCCAAAGCTCTACAGTTTGGATCCGGAGCAAAAAGAAGAGTTGGTCCAGATTCTTGACAAACTCTTAGCAGATCGGACAACCCTCGTTGTTGGATCAGCTGTAATGGCATTCGAAGAGGTGTGTCCAGAACGGATTGATCTGATCCACAAAAACTACCGGAAACTTTGCTCTCTACTTGTTGATGTTGACGAATGGGGCCAAGTCGTCATCCTTAATACGCTTACGCGGTACGCCAGGACTCAGTTTGTTGATCCTAACATTGGGGACTTATCAATGGATGGGGAAGAGAAGCCCTTTTACGATGACGAAGAGAATGGAGAGGAAGAGGACAAGAAAGAAGAGAAAGCGGAGAAACGGGCGGAAATGGATTCAGATCATCGGTTACTTCTGAAAAATACACGCCCTCTTCTCCAGAGCCGAAGTCCTTCCGTAAGCAGTCCTCTCAATCCACGTCACCTGACGAATTCGACAATGCTCATAAACTTTATAATGAAAATGAAATTTCTTTGTTTTCAAAGGTGGTTATGGCAGTCGTGCAGTTGTACCATCACTTGGCCCCAAAGGCAGAAGTGCACGCCGTCATAAAACCACTAATTCGTCTACTCCGCTCTCACCCGGAAGTTCAAGCCGTCGTACTCACGTCCATTGCTGCAGTCTCCACAAATCGAAAGGTAACATTAAAGATTCCGAGCCCCTTATTAATAATGCTATTTCCTTGAGCCTTTTAAAGTTTCCTGTCTTGTTAGCATAATCGCTAAGACTAATACTGTTTAATCCCTTGTTTGCATGACCCTGGAGACTTTTATGTAAAGTTTCCTCCTCAAAAGTTTTATTTCCCACAAGAAAACTAATTTGAAAAGTTTGGTTTGAGAATGTTGATGTTGTTTGTTTGAGAAAACTGTTTACTTCTTTTTGCTTTTATTAAGTTTACCTGAGGCTCTTACTACGTTCTTTCCCGGAATCACGTCATGTTCTCTTTTTATATATTTTATGTTTTTATGAAAAGTCCCTTTGTTTAGTTTTCGTTTGCGGTCGTCCCTAATTTTTTTTTTATCTGCCTTACTTTCTAGACTCTCTTTGAGCCGTACATGAAGAATTTTTTCGTCCGGAGTAGCGATCCTCTACAAATCAAACTTTCCAAGTTGGAGATTTTGACAAATATTGCCAACGAAGTTAACGTTTCCGCAATACTCCGGGAATTCCAAACGTACATTTCGAGCCAGGACAAGGATTTAATTGCTGCCACAATTGAAGCCATCGGGCGTTGTGCTTCCAACATTAAGGAAGTGGCTGAGACGTGCCTCAACGGGCTCGTCGCTCTTTTGTCACACAGGGACCGTAAGTTGGGATTACAAGCCTCAGAGAATTAAATTCAGAAAGGGAGAGAACATGAAAAACTTTTTAAATTCCTTCTTTGTGATCTCATAACTTTCCCCTTATTACGCATCTGCTAGTCATAATAATATGGAAAAGGAAAAGTTGGATGAGGTTGTTAAAAAGTCGTTGGTTGTGGCTCTTTTTCTCTTCCTCCTCCGGTCCAACTTCTCCAGCAGAACTCTCTCTCTGTTTTATGTTTCCATTACTATGAGGGAGAGAGAAATCTTGAAGAAGTTTCCCTGATTTACTATCTGAGAGACTTGTTTTAGAATGGGAATAAAGGGAGTCGGGGGGAGTGATGATTAATTATTGGGCCTTCTTTCCTCTGCATTTCAGCTGCTGTTGTCGGTGGTGCGGTTGTGGTGGCTAAAACTCTGCTCCAGACGCAACGAAGTGGGAATAAAGCGGTTATTGCACAATTAGCCAAGATGGTGGATCGCGTGAGTGTTCCGCCTGCGAGGGCTGCAATCCTTTGGCTCTTGGGTGAACATGCCGAACGAATCCCGCATCTACCGCCGGATGTACTTCGGAAAATGGCCAAGAGTTTTACGGATGAGGTAGGAAGCCATCTCATCCTTTTGTTCCTCTAATTGGTATTTTATTGGATTCGAAGAATTATGAGAAGGAAGAGGAGAAGCTTTCCTGTCATTCCAGCTTTAAGAGTCGTAGATTATTAGCTCTTCACTTAAAAGGATTTACTGTCTCTCAATAATCCGTAGACTGTAGACAAGTCTCACAGAATAGGGGATTATTATTTTCTCATCAAATATCATCTCTATCCCTCTTCCTGCCTTGCGTTTAATAGAGAAAACAAAACATGCGGGGGTTTCATAGGCAATATCAATCGGAATGAAAGATGATAGATATATAGAGAGGGATGTGCATGACGGTTATTAAGAAACTTCCAGCGAGATATTTCGACTGAATAAAATTTAATGCCACAAGTTAACTTTCTCAATTTTCCACCAGAGTACTTTTCATAAAACCTTCATTCCAGAAGACAGGAATAATTATGATTCTCATATCTTTACGGATTTATTAACTATTTAATAAGTTAGTATAATGAACATTTTGTGGAAATCCAAAGCCCCCTGTTTAAATTTAATACGATTACCTTTCTTTGTTATTTTCAGGAAGACGAAGTGAAGCTTCAGATATTGAATTTGGGAGCAAAGCTACAATTGACCAATCCCGCACAAACGACTCTCCTCTGCCAATACGTTCTGAATTTGGCCAAGTATGATCAAAGTTATGATATCCGAGACCGGGCAAGGTTTCTACGTCAGCTCCTCTTCCCTGAAAATCCGAATGCGAAATTGCCGGCATATGCCAAGCGGATTCTGCTCTCTTCAAAACCGGCACCAGTTCTTACATCAAAATTTAACAGTACGCTAAGCACTATCTATTTTTGCGTCAGTTCAAGATGAGTATCATAGTATTTTGATTTTCTGTTGCAATTTTACAGATCGTGAACAGTTCCAACTGGGTTCGCTGTCCCACTATATGAACGTCAGGGCCAATGGATATCGAGATCTGCCTGAGTTTCCAACCGAAGCTCCGGATCCGAGCGTGCGTAATGTGGAGCCTCCGCCCTCAGTTCGAAATGAAATGTTTAATGTTGTCAAGAGCAAGGGAGGCCGGAAGAAGAAAACATTCTACTCTGAATCGGAATCCTCCAAAGGATCAGGATCAACTTCCGAAGGGTCTGGAAAGGGGAGTGGAGACTCAGAAGACTCCTCCGAGGACTCTTCCTCCTCCTCCGATGACGATTCTTCCACTGACGCACAATCAGCAAATGAAGACAAGAAGTCATCCAATAAAATCCAACCACCTAAAGCCAGGGATCGTAAAGTGGTGCGCTATAAGGACGGGCTCTCAAGTGGAAGTGGTGGAGGCTCTGAATCTGGAACTGCTTCTTCCTCTGAAGACAATTCGGACTCATCATCATCCTCCGAAGAGTCTGCGGATGAGGAAGTGAAGAAGAATGAATCTAATTTCGACCTTCTTGTGGATCTGGATTATTTCTATGCGGAAGAGGCGGAATCAAGTCTTCCACCCTCAAATGGAAATGGAACCAAAGCCGATGCTGAAAATCCACCAATCGACGACATTCCTGAGGTAGTAATTATCTTAATTGTTAAGCAGAGGCTTGTTTTGGACTAATGGATGCGATCGTGGTGCTTTGTTGCAATTCAAGGTCCTATCACTTGCTGACGAACTGCGGATCGCCGACAGTCCACCAGTCGAAGTCGATGATGACGAGAAGGAAAATGAAGGTTCAAAGACGAAGGCGACGACGGAGATGAGCACCAAAAGTGGAAACTAGGGATTAGACATAGGAAGTGCATTTGCTAATAGGCGTGGTCAATTATTTTAAGATTCAGTGGAGATGGGAATTGGAGTCAGTTTCGTTCAAATCGTCTTTATTACCGTGTCTCTCCCCTCCATTACACTTAAGTATTGATCTTCCAAGAGTCCAGACGCCTAAGCTAAACTTAAGATTGATGATGAATCGTGGGGGAATATGTGGAAAATGAAGAATATGGTTGAGTTGGTGTAGTAATTAATTGAAATTAAGTGTGTATACAAATGAAAAACATTGGATGAAGAGTGGATTAAATGTAAAACATAATTGAGTAACTAGAATAAATTAATAAGAGTGTGGAGTTCGAGAGTGAGCCTGAGTTCTGTCTTTTTCAAAGTTCCAGTGCGGTTTAGTAGGGATATGCATCTATTATTATATTAGTGAAGTAGGGTAATGAAAATGATTTATTTGAGCTCTTTATTGTTTTTTTCGTTCCCGTTGCAGCGTCAGCCAGACGTTTCGAGTGCTTCCATAAACATCCCCCATAGTTTCCCAGAAGAGGGGTCGATCCACTGCCGTCTCCTTCAAATGCTTCCATAACACTATTTCAGAAAGAGATTATTATGAGCGGTGTATTGCCTTCTAAATTCTGAATTCTATTTAGGATTCGTCTTAAAGGGAAGGGGAAGGATTTTGGAATGGTGCCTGTGGATGTTGATGTGATTTTGACATGAGATCTCAATTCCACCTGCCAACTGTCGTCGTTTGAAACAATGGACTCTTTCCTTCCAAGGGAAACGGAGAAAGAAGACTTGAGGGAACTTTGGAAAGTGTCTCTCAACTTGTTCTCTTTTGTTTTAGGGGAATGAGAAAAGGAGTTTAAGTTGAATGGGAAAAGGAAAGAAAGTTTTCTCCTGTCACTCTCTCTCTCTCTCTCTTTCTCTCTCGGGTGATAGGAAGACGAAGAAGAAAGGGGAAACAGGGATCACTTCTTGTCTCTTGTCAGATCCACCGTGTTCCTCTTCCCCTTTCTGCCCTCGGATTTTCTCTCTTTCCCTTTGATTAGAACCACTTCCGATCCCTTCACTCAACTTCCCATGGAGGACTCCTGCTGGAACCTAACTGGAGGAGGAAGAGGTCAGGAAGCCCTTGTACCTTGACGCATTGAGGGGGTGACGGGATAACTGATCCCAATCTTCTGACTGGGAAATTCTTCCCGGAGGTCCTCTAGAGCTTTCATCCCGAATCCTCTCCGCTGGTGGGACTTTCGGATGAAAATGGTGTCCAGGGTAGGCATTGAGTAGGAACTCATCCTCTCCGGGTCAAAGGTCCCTGCAATCCCAAACCAGCAAGACTTCTTTTGGGGATTTGGGGCTATTTTCCCTAACTCTCAGCCTTATCTTTTGGTTTGGATTTACCTTTGGGTTTCACACTGTAGAAGCCAACGGCCTCTCCATTCGTCCAGAGGATCTTGATGAAGTCCGTGATGGGTGGGAGTAGGAACTCGATACAATCCAGCTCATCTCCTTCCTCCTCGTTGTGAAGGATTTGGCTGAGGACGTAGAGTGCCAGCCGTTCCTCAATACTCACCACCTAAAGTGGAAACAAAATTCCAGTAATTGGAAGAAGCCCGGGCCGTTAATTACTATTTTGTAATTTGTTGCTTGCTGATCGGGTTACCTGCCTCCACCCCTGCTCGCTCCCTCTCCGCGTCCGTAGCGTGTCTGGGATGGAGAGAAACTTTCCGTCTTCCACCAGCAGAAGACCCCTGCCTCAGAATCCCAAAATTCTTTCAACTTTTTAATTAAGCCCAATTTGTAAAATTTCCTATGGAAGAAGGGAGAGAAAGGGGAAGAATTCTGGAAGGAAAAGAGGAAAGCGGAACCAATATTGAGTGAAACCAAATAAAAGGAGCCGAGAAATTAGAAGACTGTCGCTAGGCTGGAGGAAATGCCGAGATAATAATTGGGAAAGTAAATTAATATCCGGCTTTCCTTAAAAAGAAAAAGAAATTGGCTAAACTTAAAATACTTCCAAGCCTCTATGATGAACGAAACTGTGATTTCTTTTCTTCCAATCTAGGGCTAGATTTTAAGGGGGAAAATGTTAAGAAGGAAGCGACACAATTATTTTTCAGTTTCTATTAATCTAATCTTGAAGTGTGCCCTAATAAGCAGAGCGTCCCTAGCCGCGTGTTAATCTTTTACTCTGTTTTGGTTTCCACGTACATTTGTGACAGACGCTGCATCTGAGGATTTGGTGGTTGAGGTCTGGGATGCTTTCCCTGAGGAGGAGAACGTTTTCCTCGTCGGTTGAGTTCGGACGTGGAAGGAGACAACTGTTATATAAAGTAAAAGGAAATTAATAAGCTTATTAATCCTGGAACCACTTTCACCAACAGATTCTCCAGGCGCTCTCGCTCTGCTGCTGTAAAAGGAAACCAACCGCAACCCAGGACGGATTCCGAGCTTTGAGAAAGAAAGAAAACTGACTTTCACCAGATGCTCATCACCATCAGAACAAGAACCAAAAGTTTGGACATAAATTTCATCTCCAACTTCCTTTGGAAATATTTTTATTTCATCTTCGCATAAAAAGAAAAGTTCCTGGGTGGATGGCTATATACGGACCACACGGGAAGGGGTAGGGGGGAGGAAACAGGAATCCATTCAATAGGGATATTGCACACACTGTCAGACGGACATGATTGATTTCCTTAATTCATTATTGACGCTAACGACATAACGACATCATTTCAAATGATTTCTGGCAACAATCGACCCCCTCCCCTCCCTCAGTTAAATTTAGGTTACATGTGTTAATAAAGTTTCACTTCCCGGGGATTTCGAGAGCAGACACATTTTCACGGGACGAATTGGATGATGCTTCCACTTGATGATTAGTTTTGAATTTTGAAACCCCTTACTCACCTCGTACAACTCAGTCTGAGTTGTTGGCTTTCTCCACTTCCACTTTCTACGAGCAGTGCTTCCATTTCCCTTGCGTACTCGTCACTTCCTAGAGTCACCTTGGACAGCTTGGTGAAAATGTTGAATGGAATGAAAAAGATTTTTATTTGTTTTCTAGGATATTCTTTATGACTGATTGATAAAAAGTATTGTTCCCCGAAAGTCTCTTTCGTGGCTGCGACTCTCTTCACTGTATCTCGTTTCGAAGGTTGTTTTATAAATAAATTTCTCCTGGTTAGTAGTGGGGAGAACGCAATTCTCTTTCCGTTCATATCCCCATATAGGTTAAGTCAAATGTTTATTTTGCATGGTGCTTTTAGATTATATGTGGTTATTTCCCCATGACCTTCTTTATGGATGGGATTGGCAGCGTGAGCATCTTTCCATCCTCCACACTGCTCCCACCCATCAGGACAAGGTCATCCTCGCAG
>Ga0194135_10000520_pt1 | contig 22774 bp, 3 predicted proteins | sample LitLau_LLRF_2013_FD_134024 | JGI IMG/M metagenome (GOLD analysis project Ga0194135, IMG submission 134024) | Freshwater sediment microbial communities in response to fracking from North America - Little Laurel Run_MetaG_LLRF_2013 (version 2) | ecosystem: Environmental > Aquatic > Freshwater >...
GTATCCGCCGCCGCCACCGCCAGAATTGGGCACGCCATATCCGGCAGTACCGCCCTTACCAAAACTACCGGCAACCCCAGGGAACGCTCCCCAACCCGTTCCACCTGCTCCACCAGCACCTTGGCTTGCACCAACGCCCGGTCCACAAATAATACAAGAAGAGGCACTTCCACCAGCCCCATTGCCACCACCGACGCCACCATAATCAGCGCTATTTCCTTGGTTGCTACCCCAGCCACCGCCACCACCAGCTACTACAAGCACCCCTGAGCCTGCCGCGTTTCCTGCAGTAGCCATGAGCGTATTGATACTTTGAATAGATGTGGCACCACCACCACCGCCGCCACTAGGACTCATACCACCAGCACCACCATTCCAGCCGCCATAGGTTCCGCTACCAGCACCGCCCACAAACAGGTAAAGATTCTGACCGCTTGTAACTGACAGGGCTCCAGAAATTAATCCACCTAAACCACCATTACCAGTACTTGATGCACCACTTGCGCCACTAACCGTAAAGGTAATAACGCTAATACCAACTGGTACGGTGTAGGTTTGTGCAACACCTGTATATGAGTAGGTAGTACTAAATGAAGATACGTAAGAACCTGTACCGCCAAGGCCCAAATAATTGAGCGCCGTGGTTTGACCTACTGCACCGATAATAGAAACAGCTCCTGTACCACTTGCCAAATAAAGACTATTGGTATTTGAAGTGGTTCCATCAATGTTTCCGGAGACGGTAATGTTTGCACCTGTTGAGGATGAACCCAAGGTTGTTAGGTTTACGTTAGCACCAGTCAATACCACATTACTACCGTATGTTTGAGTACCGGAGGTTTGAATGTAGCCAGCAATACTGATCGTTCCTGAACTTGTCACAGCAACAGAGCTTAATGGAGTAGCTAATCCAACATCAGCACTGAAAATGGTATTCCCAAAACCATCGTTAACAGAAAGTGTTTGAGGCCCATTAATGGCAGAGCTAAATGTCACATTCGAGTTGCTAGTACTGATGATCGTTGGACTAGCCAATGTCACAGCGCCCGAGTAAGTCTGAGTACCATTGGTGGTTACGGGTCCAGCCAATGTAGACTGGCCAGCAACAGACAAGCCACTATTCGCTGTCGAATTAGTGATAGCTGAACCTGATGCCATGGTGATGGCGTTGAAATTCAGGGTACCAGCATAGGCCAGATCTAAGGTAGCGCCGTTAGCAATAGAAACCAAACCACCGCTTGATCCATTCAGAGCATTGACACTTCCAATAGCCAAAGTTCCGCCATTAATATTAACTGGGCCAGTAAATGATGTATTTGAACCTGAAATAGTGGTAGTGCCGCTACCTGCCTGAATCAAAGCTCCCGCACCTGAAATGGTATTGGTGATGTTTGCTGCAGTAGACAGATTGAATGCAAGACTTGCACCAGAGGCAACGGAGATTGCCCCTGTGGAACTTGTCATACCAGTAGAGGTCGCATTACCGAACTGCAATGTTCCGTAAGAAATTGTTGTAGTAGTTGAATTGCTGCCGTAGGTATTGGCGCCAGTCAAAATCAACTTACCAGTATTGCCAGATGTGGAATTTACGCTCAGGTTATAACTACCCGCTAGAGCACCAGAGATCGTTTGGGTGCCAGTTCCAGCGTTAATAGTTGTAGCTGCCCCCATAGTCACCGCACCACTCAGTGTGTTATTGCCTGAAGTAAAGTTCAGCGAGCCAGCATTGAGAGCAATCGGGTTGGCTACAGTAATACCACCCGAGACCGATAAAGCAGCACCAGAAGCAACCGTTGTAGTGGCGGCTTGTGTCGCAATATAGCTTGTGCCAAACACACCTTGTGCTGATGAGTTTGCCAAGGTAATGGTGTAATTATCGTAACCATTTACCGTGGATTTTTGGATGGCTGATATCGTGGTCGAGCCTGTAATTCCCTGACCGGTAACTACTGCCCCAACAGCTAACTGACCCAAACTAAGATCAGCAGCACTTCCAACTACCGCCTGCCCAATAATGTAGTTATTAGCTACATAGTTACCATCAGCAAAACTAACGCTGAGAGTCGCGCCTAAAGAATTTGAATTAGAAATGGCCAGCGTTCCAGCGCCAACTGCCACACTTCCACTAAAGGTGTTAGCGCCGCCCAAGATCACGGTACCGGTTTGTGAATTGCCGTTAATTGTTAAACCATAAACATTACCGCCATCAGCAATAACGCCGGTGTACGTTAAGGTATCACCGCTATTGGCAGCTAAGCCGCCACCGCCATTGCCCAAGGTAATTCCACGGTTCGCGTTCAATGTCACTGCAGTTGCATTTAAAAGAAGTGCCCCACCATTTTTCAGAGTAATCCATGATGAATTTACTGAGCTTGGGGCTGCACTTAAGGATGTGTCAGCAATAATTGAGACTAAGCCGTTGTTAATAATCAACCCGCCCAAACTGTTGGCCTGATTCAGAGCAAAGGTAGATGTTGCAGTTGCGCCATTAAATTGGAAGGCGCCACCGGTGCCAGTGGTGATAGCGCCGGTCTGAGATCCAGAGGATGCAGAGATAGTGATATTGCCGTTGGCATTTGCTCCAGTCGATGTCAACGCAGCATTTACGGCTACAGCTGCACCATAAATATTGATTGCGCCAGCGATACTGGTCGCAGCACCAATAGTGACGTTTTGGGTGTTAGTAGACTTACCAATGGTGAGACCAGACAAGCTAGAGCTTAAAGTTAGACCTGTCACAGGCCATGTCAGTGCAGAACTAAAGCTATTGCTAATCGACTGAATGGTTAGTACACCAGAGCTTGCTACGCTGCCCGACCAGCCTGTAGAGGCGCCAGCGTTAACAATAATTGCATCTGAATTCAAGTTGATGTTGCTGGTGCTACTTGCCATACTCTGGCCACTCACCGTAATGGCAGCTTGTCCTAAAGTAACCGCATTATTAGTAAGAGCGCGGCCACCCATGGAAATTCCATAAGTACTGGCATTGCCATAACCATTGAGGGTAATTGCTCCACCGGTAGACAGAACTTGGGCATTGTTAATGTCGATACCATTGCCATAACCACCTGCGTTGCCGCTTGTTGCGGTGGTGCCCTTGCCTGTCAGCGTCACCCCCCCACCATTGGTTGCAGCAATCACCGTACCGATCGCACCCGATCCAGAGGCGCCGCTGTAGTAGATCATGATGCCACTAGAGTTGATCGTAGAAGATCCGCTAGAGTCCCCAATTAAGGTAATGGCACTAGCGCTAGTATTGCTAGAAATAATATTAGTTACATTGCCATCACCAGTACCATTTAAGTGGATACCATAAGCATACCCATTACCAGCAACAGTAGCGGCGGTTTTACCAATAATGTAAATTGCGCCCTGACCAGAATTAATAGTTCCAGCACCAATAATGACGCCATCTTCATTTGAACTTGCCGTACTTACATTGGCGCCTTGACCTTGAATAGTAATATTGCCGCCACCTGAAAGCATAGTCAGGCCACCGGCAAAGCTAACACCAACATTAAACCAACCATTTCCAATGGTTGCGTTAGGATTTGCAGCAACACCAATTGCATATCCACCAGGCATACCATTACCATTATCCGCACCGCCTGCAAAGGTAATAGCACCACCAGTATTTGCGCCGTTGGTTGTTACGCCATTATTAGAGTTAAACGTATTGTTTGTATTGATTTCAATGCTACCAGCCGTTCCGTTGGCAGAATTTCCCCAAAATGTGATTGGGCCCTTGTTGGTTTGGAAAGTCAGGCCGGTTGCGGTGAGAATATTGCCAGTGGCTTTTGCCATCAAACCATTATTCGCACCAGTGATTGTGATGCCATTACTAAAATTAATATCACCATTTACAGCATTAAGTGTTAGAGAGCCTGGTGTTGAAACATTTATACCTGCAACATTAACAGTGCCACCAATTAACGTAGTTGGTCCATTAATCGAAAGGATTGAATTGAGGGTAAGCGTGCTGGCAGTTGGTAATACTGAGCCACCTGCAGTTGTAGCACCAATGGTTAATCCCGTTAACGAATTAGAGCCACTATTAAAGTTCCACCAACTTGTATTTACACTTCCATAAGTGGTGGAAACTGGCAATATAGAGGCCGTTCCAGAGTTTAGGATTTCAAAAGCAGTGTAGGAACCACTTCCAGCAGTGGATGTTCCAATCGTACCTGCTGTCCACCAATTCCAATAATCAAATTGAATTTTGACGTTTCCTGTGGAGCTAGCCAATGTTGATGCAACTGCAGAAGAGAGCGCCGCTGAAACCGCTGTTGGTGCAGAGCCACTAACAGGGATATATCCGCCAACGTTTAGATTAGCAGTACTTTGGGCTCCTATCTGCAATCTACCGCCGGATGTTGTGCCTAGGATAATGATATCCCCAGACCTAGAAAGAATATAGTTAGTGCCATTGAAATACACATCGTTGACAATGCCGGCAGTATTTCTTGTTCCTTGAATGGTAATTCCACCACCCACTCCGGTTGCTGCAATAACGGTGTTACCGGTACTATTAAAGTCAATGCCAGCATTCCAGCTATTATTTGCAGCAGTTGCAGCGCTACCAATAATCTGAATTGCATTGGCCGTAGTGTTTGCGGAGGTGATAGTTTGAGTGTATGACCCTGCGTTAAAAGTGAACAGTATTCCAGATGTGTAATCGCCAGCATTATTCGATTGCCCGATACCAGAAATATAAATAGTTCCAGTGCCGCTGTTAATGTAGGCATTTTGGTCAACACCAAAGCCCCAAGCCCCTGCTGCCCCACCTTGGCTGCTAGTTCCTGACTTACCTAATATGGAAATATTGCCTCCGGCAGTGTTAAAGCTTTCAGCAACAAACCGAATACCCTCTGATTGGCCCGATGTTCTTCCCTGAGCGTAGCCAGTAGCGGTCACAATCCCGTTTGCATCTTTGGTTAGTGTTCCGCCGCCAATGAATAAATTGCCACCGTTTGTATTAATGTTGGTTGTTCCCCAACCAAATACTCCGCCGCCGCCATTTCCTGCAGAATCTGAGGCAAGGGCAACCGTTCCGTTTTGGGTGGTAATAGTCACGGCACCGGAGTAACTGGAATTAAATGCTAGCGTTCCAGCTGATTGAGCTAAGAATTGCTTTCCAGAACCACTCAAGGTTACGCTCTGGTTAATTTGAATAGCATTACCACCAGTTGCCGTTGACTTGAGGCTTACAGTGCCTGTGCTTGCAATACCAGAAATGGAATTGACGCTACCGACAGTAAGTATTCCGGCCGTGCTTAAGTTAATGTCTCCAGTAGTTGAGGATGAAGCTACCGTCAAATTATTAGCGATGCTTGTGGCGGTAACAGTAGGAATATTAATAAATGCAATTCCGTAATTACTGCTATCAGTAAAGCTGCTGCCAAAGGTGATGCTGCCTGGTCCACCAGCGTATGCAGCGCTAGCTATCGTGATGGCACCATTAGCATTGGCGGTGGCGCTCGTATTGGAGTTGATCAAAGCACCATTGCTACCAACCCCTACCCCGTTCAAGGTAAATGGATTGGCAACGCTGTAGCCATTGAGATCAACGCTAGCTGTAGAAGTATTGGCAGACCCAACCGTTACTATACCTTTACCAAATGGACCGTAAGTAATAGTTCCGCTGCTTGGGTTAGAACTCAAACCAGCCTGCAATATTCCCGCAGACACCACCGTATCTGCTACACCAGCAGCGCCATAAGTATTTTGACCAGACAGAGTAACCGTGCTTGAGCCAATCTTGGTCAATACAAAGTTACCTGAAATGATGCTACTTAACGTGTAATTATTTGCACCGCCGATAGACGCCCCTGCGGTCATTGCAATATTGCCGCTTTCTGTGGCACCCGCCGTTGAGTTAATGATGACGCCATTTCCACCATTACCAGTGCCGGTAATACTTAAGTTATTGGCGATGGTGGTGCCATTGAGATCAAGTGAGCCACCATTAATGGTTGCTGTTCCAGTTCCCAGAGGTCCGCTCGAGACCGCCCCCGAAGTAGAAGCATTCATCTTCAGAATACCGCTTGAGATCGTCGTTCCGCTGTTATAAGTGCTTGCACCAGAAAGCACTTGAGTGCCGGTACCGCTATAAGTTAATGACCCGGCCCCACTTATTGCACCAGAGTAAGTTGGAGTACCTGAAGAATTGGAAAGCGTAATCACATCACCTGTTTGTGTACTGATGCCAGCTGTTCCAGATATTCCACCAGTAATACCAATGGCTGTACTTGCTGTACTTTCAGTAATGGCCTGATTTAAGGTGACACCACTGCCTGTAGCCGTCAAAGAAATTGCCCCGGTTGATGTTAAACCAGCAACAGCGTTTACGGTACCGATATTGAGCGAGCCGCCAGTATATGTAATGGCGCCGGCAGTGCTTGCAGAAGCTAAATTAGTGACAGCATTACTAGTATTGCTGAAAGTGTAGCTACCAGCGCCAGTCGCGAGCAATCCAGATGCAGTGATTAAGCCGCTAATATTGGTATTGCCTGAGGTGCTGACATAACCATTCGAGGCAGTGATTCCGTAAGCCCAGTTGGTGCCACCAGTAGTACCAGAAACAACGCCGCTCGGATTTGCTGCAGCAAATATTGAATTTGCCATCGCATTAGTGATCGATGTTGCCGATCCAAGATTCGATCCCTGGAATACGATATTTCCGTTATTACTTGTAAGAGAAGATGAATTGCCACTATAAATACCGTAGGCTGTACCAGACGCAGCTGCCTCATAAGCAGAAATTACGATATTTCCATTGGTAGACGTAAATGTATTTGAAGTAGAGGCAGGATAAAAAGCAACTGCGGCTACAGGTGATGCCGTACCGCCTGAACCATAACCATTAATATTGATGTTTCCAGTGGCGCTGATGGCTGAATAGTCGTCAAGCGCTACTCCGTAAGCACCCGCTCCAGTAATAGTTACATTACCTGCACCTGTAGTTGTACTGCTAGTTACCGTTGGCATCCGTATATAGGTGGTATACCAAGTTGTGTTATTGCTTAGGCCATTAATAGAAATATTACCGTTATCTGAAATCACACCTGAACCAGCATTGGGCGCTGTAGGCGTATAAATAGCTTCATAGATACCAATACCTTGCGGATTAATACCATTTAAGGTGACGTTCCCATTCGCCCTAAGAGTAGTAGTAGCATCGTAAATGGCTATTCCACCAGTTGGGTAATAACACCCAGATCCACAGCTCGCAAAGTTATTGGACTCATAGGCATTTGCGTAGCCATTCAAGGTCAAGTTGCCGTTATATGACCGAATGTATGCGCCAGGGTTTCCAGACCAAATAATAATTCCATACCCCCCTCCAGGATTATTGATACCCGCATAGTCGGCGGAGCCTGTAATCGATATATCGCCATAGGCATAAAACTTTGGCTGGCCGAACATTGCAATACCTGAAGCATTCGCATTAGTAGCACCAGCTGAATAAGCGTAAATTTCCTGACCATTCATGGTGATGCCACCACCACTGGTTGCCACTGTAGTTGCGCTAACGGTATTAGGATTACCCACTGCATATAAATTGCCATACCAAACAATGCCCCACCAATATCCAGTTGCTGCTGATCCAGCTACAGCCGTCGGATAACCTGCAGGAGCAAAACTTGTAGGTGTAGCCACAATGGCATTCGCAATACTTGTGATTGCGCTAGCAATAGCAGTATTAGCCGTGTTGTATAGATTGCCACTATTGGTCGATAGCGAAGATCCCTGGAAAACAATATTACCTGCCAAGGCAACAATGTTCAGACTGGCAGTATCAGAGGCAATGGCTATGTTGTAAGCGCTATATCCAGAAATCGTGATATTTCCAGTAGTGGCCCTTAGTAAGCCTCCAGAAGAAGCTGCTATCGAAGGCCCTGCAACAGCAAATTCAACACCATTGTTATTGCTAGCGCCACCATACCCGATGATGTCAATATTATTTTTAGCAGTTACAGAGCCAGAGAAATCGATATAAACGCCACCGTAATACCCGGTTCCTGAAATCAAAACCGATCCATTACTTGCTATGATTGGCAAACGCTCGTAGAGTGCAAAGGATTGATTGATAGAGCTGCTGATGCCGCGAATAGAAATATCGCCATTAGTTGAAGTGACCGAACCTCCAGAGCCGCTATTGTTGATTACCCAGAACGTAATACCGGCTGTTCCACCACCGACGCCAGTGGTAACCACATTAATAGTGATGCCGCTATTGGCAAGAATTTTTGGTGACAAGTCATACAAAGTAACGCCATGACTTTGCGAAATGACATTCATGTTAATAGAACCACTAGTCGATTGCAAAGTAGTACCGGGGTTTAGATTCACACCATAATTGGCTGTATTGGTGTTGGTATAAACATTTAAATTACCATCAACAATTAAAGAAATATTACTATTCAGATTCAGTCCGCCCAACGCATTGATAGTTAAGGTATTACCAGCCGCACTAGTCATATTCCCGGCAAAGGTAATTGTTTGACTATTTGCATTTGTGCCAATAGTTGTATTTCCACTTAGCGAACTTGCGTTTACAGTCAGTGAAACGTTATCCAGGAGATTGCCCTGGCCGCCAGCAATTACCAAAGTAGCCACAGAGTTTGCTGCATTTGTCGCGGTAAGATTTGCGCCGTTCAAGGTCAGAATGTTTGAGCCCCCAGCTATTGCCCCACTTAAGGTAATTGCACCAGGTCCACCAATATAGGTATTAGATCCCAGCGTTACCGTACCCAAGTAAGTAGCTGCAGTTGCATTACTGTTGATCAATGCTCCAGCCGTAGATAGCGCTCCAAAGCCTACGCCATTGATAGTCAACGCATTGGTATTGGTAAATGTCTGACCATTTAGGTCTAGAGATGCATAAGGAGAAACGGTAATTGCACCCCCATTAGCACCAAATGCCTTACCAGAGCCTGCCTGCAAAATACCAGCAAGAACTGAGGTACCACCCGAATAAGTATTTGCGGCATTGGATAGCTTTACAGTATTGCCGCTGGATTTCTGAATATTAAATGCACCGCTAATAGCGCCACTGATTTCATAATTAAATGGGCCAGTGAGCATTACATTACTTTGTAGAGTTGTTGGGCCACTCGCAACACCGCCACCAACAGAATCCGTCAATGCGATGGCTCCAACAATCGTAGTGTTATTGGCTGTTAGCGCTCCATTGCCAGCGCTTAGGTACATAGCATTACTAATTGCTTTACCGGCCAAATCAAAGGTACCGTAATTCGTAGTGCTAGCAGTATTAGCAACATAGATATTGCCAGTACCAAATGCTGTAGCAGTTCCAGCGCGGACAGATCCAGCATTGACAGTCAAATTACCACTGTAATTACCTGCCCCACCAAAGGTTGTTGAGTTGTAGTAGGAAACAGAGGCCAGCCCGTAACAGCAGGTTCCAGAGCCAGTCGTATTGAGTGTATTTGAGCTGTAGCCAGGCGTAGAGCTGTTGAGATTTTGACCTAGTAAATCGCCAGAGAAATAACCAGCGTTTTGCATCTGAATCGTGACGTTAGTTCCTGATTGCGCCAATTGTGCAGTGACGTATTTTGTATAGGTACCATCATAGGACTGGAACTGAACAATGGCGCTTGGTGTAGCTCCTGAGGTATAGCTAACAATATAAAATGAGGCGTTTTGTGGCGTGCTGGTGATGCTGGTGCCGCCAAGAGCGCCACTCATACCTGAAGTAAGTAAGTTGGCAACCGTTGCATTACTGACAAATGCCCCGGCAGATGTTGAGAAATAGCCATTTACCGAGTTAGAGGTATTGGTAACTGTTAAGTTGGCGCTGCCATTTAATGCGCCTGTAAATGAAGTGCCTGCAGTATTGCTATTGGTCAGAATTGCATTTGAATTCACAGCCAAGTTACGAGCAGTACTAAATGCTGTAGATCCGGCAATAGTGAGATTACCGCCGCCCAAGACAATATTGTTGGCACTAGCACCCAAATTGGCATCAGCAGCAATCGATAAATTTCCACCTGAAACTGTTGTGTCACCAACGTATGAATTGCTTGCATTACCTAAAATAACTGTTCCAGCATTTGTGGCTGAGCCTATTGTCAGACCACTAGACCCAGAAATAATCCCGCCAATAGTCACTGCATTAGTCGTACTGTTGTTCTGAATATTTTCGCCGCCAGCACCTAAAACAATATTGCGATTAGCATTTAGAGTGAATGCACTACCCTGTCCGGAGACTAGTAAGGTTGATCCATTATTGAGGTAAAGATTGTTTGTGGCTGATGAGGGTACCGCTCCCAAGTTTCCGTCCGAAGAAACGCTTAAGGTGCCACCATTAATGGTTGTAGTGCCAGTGTATGAATTAGCCCCTGAAAGGGTAAATAATCCGCCTCCGCTAACGCTTACATTATTGTTGGTGGCGCCAATAGCGCTAGCAATCGTATTACCCGTGCCCGTGGAGTAGGAGGAATTCAGGCTGAGGGTAATATTTGAAATCGTTTTTCCAGCAGCAAAGCTAATTTTGCCTGCACCTGCATTAATGGTTAATGCAGAGCTGACATTAACAACGACAATACCAGCGCTACCATTGCCGCCAGATCCTGCTTGCACAGTTTGCCCACTTCCATTTGTGCCTGTATAGCCTTGGTTTTGGGTATTTCCACCTCCACCGCCGCCCGAACCTGTGTTGGCTTGACCATTGGATCCAATAGTGGGGTTGTTTCCAGTGGTTGAAGTATTACCTGCAGTAGGCAAACCACCACCATTACCACCAATACCGCTTCCACCCGAGCCTATCGTTACATTGACAGCCCAAGTACCGCCACCGCCACCTGCAGCATAGTATTGGGATGTACCTGTAATTGATGATTGGGTGCCCGCACCACCATTACCTGCAGCGGTAGATGTTGCTGCAACTCCAGATGCACCAGAACCGCCGCCGCCGCCGCCTACCCCACTATTTGTAGCACCGCCAGAATTACCAAGCTGACCTGCAGAAGCATTGGCCATGCTGGCAGATCCTGCTGATCCACTATTACCAGCCCCTCCTCCGCTAGCACCAGATAAAGCGGAATAGTTTTTTGTGCTTCCACCACCGCCACCTGTGGCGATAAGAGTAGTTGCTCCAGCACTTCCAGAACAATTCGTGCCGAAACATGAATTACCGCCAGCGCCACCTGTTTCGTTCGCAACAGTTCCCGTCCAATTGCCGTTAGGGCCATAGTTAGTTGCACCTGAACCACCGTTTCCAACCACTATAGAATAATTCGTAGCACCGCTCAGACTGAAGGCATTGGATGCAGTTTGTACAAATCCACCTGCACCACCACCGCCACCACCATCTAGACCACCACCACCACCGCCTCCAACCACGAGTACCTGTGCCATAGATGATGCGCTTGGTGTGTAGGTATATGTCGAGGTTGAAGATGTCCAAAGAAGCGAGCCGTTATTTCCGGCCAGATTTTGACTAATGCCATTGCTCAAAGACGTAGTTATGCCATTAAAGCTATATGAACCATTGCCCAATAGCTGAAGAATAATTTGGGTAGATACATTTCCTGCAAAGCTAATTGGATTGCCGGAGGTAGCCAAAGTAATGCTCGGGTTTACTAGTATCACGTTTCCGTTATACGCCTGACCCAGGGCTCCAGTAGTGCTTATATTAGCAGCTAAGTATGTGGTACCAGTCGCTGTAGCCAATGCGGATAACCCATTAGTCGACCCTACCGCAGCATTGAATACGGCATTGCCACTACCGTTTGCTAGGGTGAGGCCATAAGGCGTAGACCCAATACTATCAACAGTAGAGTTGAACGTAATTGCCGAATTATTATTTGCAGTTAATGTGGTGCTAGCGGATAAAGATACTGCACCGTTATAAGTCTGTGCACCACTGGTTGTTATGGCATTTGCTAAGGTAGCTGTACCATTCACCACTAAAGAGGATGTGCCAGTGCTATTGGTAACAGACGGGGAAGCGCCTGACATTGCTAATGCGTTAATAGTTAGGGCTGTTTGTAGATCGAGAATGCCCCCATTAATTGCTAAAGAGTTTGTTGCCAAACCAATATTACCGCCACCGGCAATACGAAGCGTGCCGCCATTAATTGAAGTATTGCCAGTAAAGGTATTGGCCGCAGAAAGACTCAATAGGCCACTACTGAGGGTAAGGGCTCCAGATCCACTAATAATATTTGAGGAACTCAAAGAAACTGAGTTAGCGGAAGCTAGATTAACAACTAGCGACCCATTATTTGACATAGTTGAGGCAAAATTCAAATTAAGCGCCGCAGTACCACTGCCAAAAGTAACTTGATTTCCACTATTGATGGCAACAGTAGAGCCAAAACTTAAGGGGCCGGTGGTTGCATTAACCACGCTTGAAGCCCCGTTAAATGTGACCGGACCAGCAAAGCTTAAGCCACCAGTAGAAAAGTTTGTGGTTAATGAAGTAGGTGTCGATGTCGAGATGGTGGCGCCGTTGCCAGTGCTTGCCGTGAAATACATTTGATAGCCACCGCCACCTTGGGTGTAGTAGATATCAATAGGGTAGACTTGACCAGCAACCAAAGAGATATTAGTTGCGGTTACGGTATTGAGACCTTGTGAACCACCATTATTGATGATCATGCCTGGCACGGTTGTGCCCGCTGTCCAGTGAGCCAAGCTGCTATAGGTACCTGCATTGACCGCACTTACCAAAGAACTGATAGATTGATTGGCGGCTCCTAGCCAGACAAATGAACCATCATCAGATGCAGTAGCAAAAGAATATGTACAAGTAGAGCCTGCCGCACAACCAGAATACGTCGGCGCAGTATAGTAACCCGTGTATTTAACAATGAAGGATTCTGCATAATAAAGACCGCCTGTACCTACAGGGCCAGTTATGCCAGCCGCCCCATATGGACTAACAGAGTTGCCGAGCATGAAAACAGATGAATAATTATAAAAACCGCTCAATCTAGTCTGAGGCATGGTGCTAGACCAAGTTTGAGCTTGAGAGTTTGCGCTATTCACACCCATGTATATCTGACCTAATAAGCCAGGCATGCCGGTAGTATTGATATTGCCGCTAACGGTTGCAACCCCAGAGCCATTTGAGATAAACGCACCCAATGCGCTTGAAGACCCTACGTTGCCAGCTACAGTCAAGGCAGCCGAACCTGAATTTACAGTCAACATCGGGGCACTGACATAAGTGGTATTTGAGCCAGCATCAATAGTGGAATTAAACGCTATGGAACCACTTGAATTGGCGTAAGGCTTTAACGAGTAATTTTGATCTCCTGTGCTATCAAAATAGACAGGGGTATTTAAATAAATTGGCGAATTAAATGCCTGAGCGCCTGATGTTGATACAACGCCACCACCCATAGGGCTATATGAGTTGTTAGCATTTAAGTTAAAGGTTGTTGAAGCCGCATTAATGGTTAATGTAGATAGGGATTTAATGTTGCCGATGCTGCCATTAAAGATAACTGCACCGCTAGTTGTAGAGCCTGTGGTGGTAATAGTAAGCGCCGAAGTGGCATTGACCGTCTCTTTTATATAGTAGTTTGGAGAATTACCAACCGCCAAGTCATTCCACTTGCCGTTATTCGAAGCCCCCACACCTGAATAATAAAGCTCACCATAGCATTCATTAGAACCTGAACACGATCCACTACCATTGGGTTCGCCACTGCCACTAACCGTACCACTCCAGCGAGAAAACATTCCAGTGTTGGAGATGAATTGCCCTGTTTGACCAGTTGGCGAAGCTGCTCCTGTTTGAACACCAAATGGCAGGCCAGCATTCCCGTTGCCATTATTAATATTCGAATTACTACCAAATGGACCTACAACCCAACGCCACACATCATCAGATCCAATGCCAGTGACACGATTAGCCCCGATCCAAGCACCCTGCGCTCCAGCCCCAGCAGCAACAATAGAATTGAGAGCCATATTATTTTCTAGGCTAGAGGTAATTACGGCCAAGAAGCTATTTCCAGCAGCTGATGTTCCGTTAGCAAAGGTGCCCGATGTCGCATTTGAACTAGAAGTAGTCCACGAGCATCCAGAGCAAGCAATAGTTGAATATTGATTGGCTGAATTGACGTTTTGATTGAAGGTCACCGCTCCGCCCGCTCCAGAGGAGTTTGATGTATCGATTGTCAATCCACTTGCGCTGGCATTAGCAATCATGAGATCGCCATTAACCGTGACACTACCGCCATTGGTGACAATTGACTGTGCAACAGAATTAGAGAATAGGACGTCGCCACCACCCATAATGACAACGCCAGCTACCGGAGCCCATGTTTTGCCTTGGCCAAAACTTACATTACCGCCATTAGTAGAAATCGATGTGCCGGCAAAACTAATGAATCCAGTTCCTGAGGGTGTGCCGCCTGTAATTGAGCCACCATTATCAGCATAGAAATTGATATTCAAGGGTCCGCCAGTGGATGTAATGGAATATCCAGTGGCAATAAAAATACTTTGGAATGAGCTAAAGGTTAACGTTGCTGAGCCGCTAGCCGTTCTATTGATATTGTCATTAATGTAAATATTACCGGTGGCTGGTGAAACGCTAGAGCACGAGACTCCGGAGCATGATCCTGCAGTGCCGGAAGTAGTCGAGATCGTAACTGTTACACCACTAGTTAGTGCACCCGCAATCGCAGCGCCTGTGACGTTACCGCCGCTTGATGCAATGGTGATATCAGTTGGATCAATTAACCAAATACCTCCTCGACCGACATTGATTGAACTTAATAGCGCTAAGGTACCACCCGAGGTTTCTAAATAACCACCCGTAGCCATTGATGTAGTTGCTGATACATTGAGAAATGTATTGACATCGGTTGAAACAGCCAAAGAAAAAGGCAATGTGCCATTCGCAGCATCATTGCCCATGAGAATCGTTCCGCCCTGCATTAAACCTTGAGAGTTAACGGTGCTTGCCGTTAAAGAGGTTGAGTTTAGGCCTGAAATGCCAATGCTTCCGCCGCGGCCATTGCTGCCGTTCGTTTGAATTAAGGAATTTTGAATGTTGAGATTACCAGCACTGCTAATAACAGCAATGGACCCGCCATCGGTGAAGCCATCAGCATAAATTTGCGCTGAATGAATTAGCAAATCTTGATTGGAGAGAGCTAAAACAGCTCCACCCTGACCGGCACTACCATTTGCTTGCACGGTTGCTTGATTATTGAGACCCAGCGAAGAGCTGCCCATCATGAAGACGATACCACCATCATTACCATTGGCTGCGATAGTGCCGCTCAGACTGAGCTGCGCACCTTGTAATGCCACGATTCCACCGGGTCCATTATTGCCATTAGCCTGCAGGATACTGACTGATTGGGTAATCACAGTCGGGGCACTAATATAGATCTGCCCACCCGTGGCGCCATTGGCCAGTACTTGAGCAGCATTGGCAATCGTGATGCTATTGGTAGCCTGCAACTGAATGACATTGCTAGCGCTTTGATTGGCGGCAATGGCGCTATAGCCTTGATTAACTAGTTGAGTTTGATATTGCGCTTGGATTGATTGCGCACCAGAACCCAATACTGGAGCCACACTCGCATTAGGATCATTAGCAGCAGTAGTTGAGTAAACCCGATCCAATGCCGTTGCACTACTGGCGACACTGTTCTGACCAGTTAGGAATGTCGGCAAATCTTCTTTGCGAATGATGTTGCCGTTATAAGTGACAGATGTATTTGTGCTGGTGTTGGCAGGAGTATTGGTTGACGATCCTGCGTTGAGCGTGCCGTTGATAAACAGCGCTTGTGCCAACAAACTAATTGCACTACTTAGCGGTGAGTTGCTATTGCTTGCGTAGGTATTGATGGTGCCATTCGCATAAATAGTTTGTGCTTGCACTGTCACTTGATTAGCAGCGATGGTTGTGCCGACATTGAGGTATGCAATCGAGCTGTTGATGATGACGTTGAGATTCTGGCCCGAGATATCTGCATTTAAATTAAAAATACCTGCAGCGTTCAGAGTCAAGGTCGTTAAGGTTCCGCCTTGTTTCAGGATGCTAGCACCACTAGCAATAGTCAGATTGCCATTGCCAGCTTGGGTGCATGCACCTAAGCTGGGGCAGTTATTACCAGCAACTGCAATATTGACGTTGTTCTCTTGTAATGCCAATGAGATGACATTAGCAGTCGATGGATCAATAGTTAAATCAATCGGATCTAACAACCAAGTACCTGCATTACCTTTCGGGGCACTCGTATTGATTACCGCAGTAGGACCCAGACTGACTGAGCCTTTGGAACTAGTCTCAACAAAACCGCCATTACCACCGAATGCGCCACCCATGGCTTGAATTGTGCCGGCGATAGTCGTCTTCACTTGCGACCAGATAGCAATAATTCCGGCATTACCGTTTTGTGTGGCTGATGCATTGATGCTGGCGCCCTGCTCTACTGTGACGGTATTGGCCAATGCATTGTTGATCGCTGCAGTGTTGGCATTTGCTTTAGTGATTGCTTGATTTTGCGCCACGGTATTGTTGCTTGCCGTCTGTGCGTTCACTTGAGTGCCACCCGATACTGCCGTTGCTGCCAAACCGATATTGACTTGGCCACCACCCACCGTGCCGGTAGCACTTGTATTGGATTTTGTAGTGATCTTGATATCGTTTGCCACTAGGTTCACTTGGCCGCCCTGGCCATTGGCTGCAGTGCTATTGGCTTCAACTTTGCCAGCTTGCGTGACGGTATTGGCTACCAGCTCAATCACACCACCGTTGTTCACTGCTGAAGAGGCTGAGATCTTGCCCGTGTTTTTTACTATAGAGGCCATCAACTGATTGGCTGCACCGGCTGCTAGAACAATGAGGCCACCATTGACTTCAACCACCCGCTTATTGGCAATGAGGCCATTTAAGACTGATTTATCGACATTCACCCCAACCAAACTGTGATTACCCTGGAAATTGAGTGTGATTTGCTCACCAGCGGCCATCACCACGGTTCCACCCAGCCTGGCTAGTACATAGCCCTGGTTTTGCACTTCTGGTGCCAATAAAGCGATGTAGCCATCGGCCACATTAGTCTTAATGCTGCCTTTATTGACGATTTTGCCGGTGCCAGGGCCGCTGTAGGTCGATTTACCGTCCATAAAGTCTTGATTGGCAATATCCATGGTCGTTGCGGTGACGGCAGCAGCGTCTACCTGGGACCCCTTACCAAAAACGACCCCATTTTGGTTCACCAGGATGATTTGTCCGTTTGAATGCAGTGCACCATTGATAACGGAAGTATCCCCTCCAGTAACACGGTTCAAAGTTGCCGAATTGGCACCCGGAGTATTGAAGTTCACAGTGGCATTTTTGCCTACATTAAAACTCGTCCAATTGATCACGGCATTTTGTGATGTTTGGTTCAAGGTCATGGTGTTTGCTGACTGTGAAATGGAGGCATTTCCGGCAACGACAGAGCCACCAGTTGGCAGCGCAGTAGGAGAGCCTGCTAAAGCATTTTGGAATTCAAAAGAGGCTAAAACAAAAACGCTGACAATCGATTTGAAATTGGTTTTTTTGTTTGATTGGATCGATGGATTGCGTTGCACACCACTTGAATTGGTAAGCAAAAATTTTAAGAAGATGGTGTACGCAAATATTGCTTGAGAAAAAAACTTTGCCAAAGAGCATGCATCAAGCTGCAACTTTCTCAAAAAAGATGCGACCCATTGGATACTTGTTTTATCCCGCAAAAATGCAGAAATATTTTTTACAGAAATCAGTGACAGAGGACTCTTTTGAATGACGCTTGCAACGCATTTTTTTAGACTAGTTTTTTCTTCAAATATGCAAGAAGAAATTGAACTCACCCTTTGTGAAAACAAAAAAATTCCCCGGCACAATTGCTTGTACAAAACAGCACTACTTTGCGAGAGAATTTTTTTCAGTTTTAACAAAATATTTTTTGGTTTAGTGCAGCGTTTTTCAACTTCACTTATCGGGCTGTAAGCCCTGTTACATATAGAAAAACGGCATAGGCGCTATTTTAAATACCCCTTTTTTCGGAAGCAAATTTTTGACTTGTCAAGCCCTGGAGAGCCCGAGATATCAAGGGGGTATTTTTGGGCTATTTTGCCAATCCCCTATTTTTGAGGCTCATTGGAGATTTTTGAGTCTAGACGCTCCATTACCCCTCTTTTAAAGACTTGGGGCTATCTGCCCTGAAATTTAAGACAAATAGATAGATTTTTATACGGATCTCATATTGATTGAGGCAGTAAAAAAGTGGATTAATTGTTGTCATGATTCGATAGACAAACTTCACTTCATCATGCCATTTTTCCACCTCTAATAATCCCTACTTTTGATTTCTTTGAGACTTCTTTTTTTCTGATTTTTTGATAGCGTTATCAACTAAAAAATGAATGATTTTTCTCATTTATTTTGATCTGCAATTAGCCTTTTACCAACTTGTTTTTTGGGTCATTTTTTGTCATTGATTACAACTTAGGACAAATGGATCTTGAATTTTTTTAAGCCATTTTTTTCTGAATTTTTATTTAGTAGCAAATTGAGGTGAGTAATTTTTTAGCTCATCGAATATTTTTTTGAGAAATTTTTCTATCTGAAATTTTTTTCAACACTTCGTAAATTGAATATTTTCTGGGGAATGCTTTGGATCTACAGATTTGATGCTTACCTATTTTTTCGGACATTAATGCCGATTGTTTTCTTCTTTTAGATGAGAAAAAGGGATTCTTTTTTGGCGTCATTCTTGATGAATTTTTGCCTTCGTTTGACGAAAAAAAACACGCATATTGGAGCGTGTTTTTTGGCAATTTTTTATGGAGAATTGGCAGCTAAAAGGACTCCATTTTTCCTGCTTTTTTCACCCCTTTTTTTTGGGGTGATTTTTGCAAGATTTTGACCGTTTTTTTAACCTTCAACTAGACCCTAAAAGTTGTAACTTCCAGTCACCCATCCTCTAGGCTGAGTGAAGGTGCCATCGGTGTTCACTGCTTGGCCATATTGGTTATAAAGTGGGTTTTGGCCAACTTTCCAAGCAACCATCGCACCTAGGTTCCAACCCTCATAATCCCATTTCAAGCCTAGTCCAGCACCCATTAAAGAATAAGTGTTGTTGGCATTGGTTAAACCCTGCCAATTGGGGTAGATAAACTTATATTGCTGCACTACGCCACCGTCAAAAAAAGCTGAAGCAGTTAGTTTTGCTGCGATTTGCTGCCTAAGCTCTATAGATAGAATGCCGCCTTGGGCGCCGCCTGATTGGGCTACTGGGTAGGCACGAACACCATATGGGCCACCCAGGTAGAACTGCTCTGCTGAGTTTAAGTTGGTGGAGGCAAACTGCCCATTCAATGAGGTATAAAGCGACGTCTCCCCGTCTTCCGTAAGCTGCTGGTTACGATTAGCTACAAAAGTCAGCTTGCTGAAGTTAGCTGGCGTAATGGGTTGATATACCGTTGGCGTTGTGCCCGGCACTCCATACATGCTATATGTAGCGGGACTTGTTTCCAGGATATCTAGATGGCCCAGAACCACGGTGACAGATCCATTAGTCAGACCGCCGTACAAAAAACTATCCACCATATTGCCGGATAGGCCAGCCGATAAGTTATTAATGTTGTAGGCACTAATGACTGTGTCAGTAATCGTATTACGGTTGTTGTAACTCTTGATATCGTAATTCAAACTGGTATTGAGATTTCCGCCCTGGGAGCGAATCAGGGGGTACGCAGCACTCAAGCCCGTGGTCCAAGCATCGCCAGCACCACCGGTTGTGCTGTAGTTGCTCACGTTGCGGTATTGCAGGTAGGTACCAGCCAATCCTAGACGCAAGCCATCTTTTGAACCAGGCAATGAGATGGCGCCTTGCACATACTGCGACCCTTGTGAGGCGATACCATTAATTGATGCGGAGTCGCCAATACCAAGCGGGCCATTGAGGTTCAATGCAAATACACCTTGATTAGCGCCAGTTGTGCGACTTCCGTAGTTATTAACTTCTACCCTGCCCTGTGCCAAATCCGGCTGAGTCAGTTGTAGGCGTACATTGGTGTCGCCATCTTTATCGCCAGCCTCTAGTTGGCTAGAGACCATCACCCCAGGGGTTTCATTGAGAATGATGATGGCGCGCTCCAGCGAGTCCATGTTCAGGGGCTCACCCTCTGGGTTGGCATAGGTAATGTATTGAGCAGCACGCTCTTTACTAAAGCGTGTTTCACCCTGTGGATTTTCGACAATAACCTTGCCAAGCTTAGCTTCGGTAATCATGATTTTGACTACGCCATTGGCAATCTTTTGTGGCGGCAAAATTGCTTGAACGGTGTAGCCTTTGCTGCGATACAAGTTCTGAATAGCATCACAAGCACGTTGCAAGTCATCAAAACTAACCGGTGTATCAAGCCATGAATGAATTGCTGCCTGTACCTCAGCCTCAGGAAGAATGCTCACGCCCTCTAATTGGAAAGACTTCACTGTGAAGCGCAGCTCGCCTTCTTTGGGAGTACTTGGCTCATTCGGCGCCGCCTTACCAGGCTCTGGCAAAGCCAAAGGAGATGGCAAAGGCAATTGCTGCTCCAAGCCGCGTTGCAAGGCGCCAGCGTCCACTTGAGCATGGGCCACTGAAATTGCTCCCATTTGCAACAAGGCAAAGGCAATGCCGGATAACTTAAAAGTACTGGTTTTGGTCAGGCGCATAAGAATACGGATGTAAATAGTAAGAATTATAAAAAAGTACTGTCATTTTAATGGCTTAGGGCTTCTGGGAGTAAATACTGGGAACGGGTTAAGATTTCGTATGAATTCAACTGTGAACACCCCAATTGCCTTTGACTACCCCCAGCAAAATGCTGCTGGAGCAACCTGTACGGCCCAAGCGTGGGCCAAAACCCCTCCCCATTTGCATGGCGCTGAAAAAGCTGCTGCTATCTCTCGAATTAAGCAACTATTGGTAGAAAAAGACGCTGCTCTTGTAGCGCATTACTATGTTGATGGCGATATTCAAGACTTAGCGATTGAAACTGGTGGTTTTGTAGCCGACTCTTTGGAAATGGCACGTTTTGGCAAAAACCACCCCGCTAAAAATCTCATTGTGGCAGGCGTGCGTTTTATGGGTGAAACATCCAAAATTCTGAGCCCAGAAAAGCGAGTCTTTATGCCTGACTTAGAGGCAACCTGCTCATTAGATTTGGGTTGCGACGCCTCTGACTTTGCCCAATTTAGAGCCGCCCATCCAGACCGCGTCACAGTGGTTTATGCCAATACCAGCGCTGCTGTTAAAGCGCAAGCGGATTGGATGGTCACAAGCTCTTGCGCTCTGGCGATCGTGCATCAACTCAAACAAGAAGGTAAAAAGATTTTGTGGGCACCGGATCGCCACTTGGGTCGCTACATTCAGGAGCAGACAGGTGCCGATATGCTGTTATGGAATGGTGCCTGCATCGTGCATGATGAATTCAAAGCCGTTGAGCTAGAAATGCTCAAAGCAGCCCATCCCCAAGCCATGATTTTGGTTCACCCTGAATCTCCGCAAGCTGTGGTGGATTTAGCTGATGTTGTGGGCTCCACCTCCGCCATGATTAAAGCAGTCGTCGATGGCGACGCCAAAGAATATATTGTGGCAACGGATAAAGGCATCTTGCATCGCATGCGTCAGTTGGCGCCGACCAAGACATTAATTGAAGCGCCAACTGCCGGCAATAGTGCTACATGCAAGAGCTGTGCGCACTGCCCATGGATGGCCATGAATGGCTTGCAAGGCATTTTGGATTGCCTTGAAAATGCTTCCGGTGAAATCTTAGTACCCGAGCCAATTCGAGCAGAAGCTTTGGGTTGTATTGAGCGGATGTTGGATTTCACGAAGAACAATCCGGATCTACTAGCCAAGGCACAACATGGCTTTGTAAAAAATATAGGCGCTGCTTAATGTTTGAATACAACGAAACCCTAGAACAAGCACGCCAACGCAATATTCATGATGCACTCATGGAAGATATTGGCATTTGTGATTGGACTGCCAAACTCGTGCCCAATAAATTAGTGAAGGCCCAATTAGTGGTGCGTCAAGAAGCGGTGCTATGTGGAGTAGATTGGTTCGAAGGCGCACTCAAAAAGCTAGACCCCAATGCTAAGGTAACTTGGCATTACATTGAAGGCGACCTCATGAAGCCCAACACGATCGTCTGCGATATTGAGGCGCAATCTCAAGCCCTGCTTTCTGCTGAACGTCCTTGTATTAATTTTTTGCAAACCCTCTCTTGGACAGCGAGTATTGCTCGCCAACATGTTGATGCCATTGATGGTGCCAGCCCCAATCCAAAAGGTTGTGTCGTTCTCGATACACGCAAGACTATTCCTGGATTACGACAAGCTCAAAAGTATGCAGTGCGGGTTGGTGGTGGCCACAATCAACGTCTCGCTTTATGGCATGGCATTCTGATTAAAGAAAATCATATTGCTGCTGCCGGCGGTATCGCGAATGCACTTCAAGCAGCAGCAGCTCTAAATGCCGGGGTCGATATTCAGGTGGAAGTAGAGAGTATTGGTGAACTCCAAGAGGCATTGGCAGCCGGCGCCAAAAGCATCTTGATTGATAACTTCACAACTGAGCAAATGAAAGAGGCTGTTGCTATTACTGATGGCCGCGCTCTTTTAGAAGCCTCTGGTGGTATTGATCTGGAGCAATTACGCGCCATTGCCGCCACTGGTGTAGACCGAATTTCTCTTGGCAAGTTGACTAAAGATATCTTGGCGGTAGATTATTCACTGCGCATCTTGGGTTGA
>Ga0194135_10000521_pt1 | contig 22764 bp, 19 predicted proteins | sample LitLau_LLRF_2013_FD_134024 | JGI IMG/M metagenome (GOLD analysis project Ga0194135, IMG submission 134024) | Freshwater sediment microbial communities in response to fracking from North America - Little Laurel Run_MetaG_LLRF_2013 (version 2) | ecosystem: Environmental > Aquatic > Freshwater >...
ATGTGTGTAGTTGTTTGTGTTTGTTGTGACGAAAAAGAAGAAGAAGTTGTTGTACACTTGTACAGTTTGGAAAAAAGGAAAGGTGATATTAGGAGAGGATCAGCAGAAAGCAGAGAGTGAGGCAGTGGTGGTGGTGGTGGTGGTGGTCATAGACTTAAATTGTTGCAAAAAGATCTTGTACTAGTAAGATAATCTTTGTGTATATTTAATAATACTCTCTTACTACTATTACTACTACTACTTCTTCGTGTGTATTGTACTACACACCTCAGGTTTTGTTTTTCTCTCAGCTGTTTTAATTACGGTAATTGGAAAAATACACTTTCTCCCGTGGGAGTAGAATTATATGATACAACAAAGGTACTTGGTGTGGAGCAAAACTTCAAAGGGGACATTTCAAATCGGCTTATAGGATTCATTGATATTGCTCCTGGTGTAGGTGTGTGTTTATATGTGTTGCCGGAGTGTTATTTGTTTGGCTCATCATCATCATCATCACACTCGCCTACTACTACTAGTCTCTCTCACGGAGTATTAATAGTAATTAATTAATTATGAGACTACGACAACACGTGGAATCACGAGTAAGTAGTAATAAGTAGTAGTAACATCGTGTCATCGTGTGTATCAAACAACAAAAAGAGATCAACATCATTATATAACAAGAAGAAGACTACAGACGAGAATCGACTACTAGTACGGGAATAGCTCTTGCAGAAACTCCTGAGTTATGTAAGTTGCTTTTTTGTTTAATATATATGTTGTTATCATCAATATAGGAAAGGGATATTTTGTTACACTTGTAGTTAGTCTGTGACCTTTTCCAAGCTCTATATATGTATAATAAGAAGCTTCCTCAATAAGCCAACAAAGGTTTCTAGGAATTCATCGTTTTGTGTAGTAGGCTCCTACTTGCAGTTCTTTACTAATCTTTTCATGTGACGTCTACAACAGGGTAAAATGTTTTTTCATAGGGCATCATGATGGTAGTCATAATAATATTTAAGAGTGTGTCATGTCATAATACACTCATATTTTATTTGTTTGCTGAGAGAGATGTGAGTTTTGTTGGTGATAGGGGTTTTCTTTTTCAAAAGGACAAACACAAACCAATGTTGGAGAGGCAGGGAGACTTATTATTTGTGGAGAAAGTCCGTGTTAGTAGACAATGCAGGGATTCCATATATGTATAATAATAAGCTGACTGGTAGTAGTGGCACTTTTAGCTGCTAGTCTTGCTGGTAGGCTTGGGCGGGGCCAGCCGGGTTTTTCTCGGTTCGGTGGGTTAGTTTTGCCTTGGCCGGGGAAATGAAACATTTCTGGAATTCTTACTCTATCGGTAGACTCGTGGAGTTTTCTTCTATAGCAGTATTTTCACCTTTGCCTTTATGAAAGATCCAATCCCTATAAGCCGTAGAATTATTGTTGATGGTGTCGGGAAGTATTGAACTGGCTTTGTATGGGTTCCTTTCTCGATACACGAGTTAGCTAAGGAAGCTGACTGAATGTAACGTGTGTCTGTACTTGGAGATAAGTTATGTAGCACAAGCTATTGTATATTCAGTTTCCGTTGTACACTTTTTGGAAGTACATAAATGTAGCTTGCGTGTAAAAACTCAAGCCAACCTAATACTTAGGATTATCATTTGAAAACTGTTGCCGCTGCTGCTATTGGGCATTGAATAATAATTGTGCTACCCATTATTTGGAATCATTTAATTCTGTTGAATTCAATTCAGTCTGATCCTTATTGTGCTGTAATGCTTTGTTCTCTTTTCAGAGAGAAAGCATAGGCAAGGTGATAAATAACCGATAAGATATGTTAGCATGCATGCACGGAACAAACAATAACCAATGCATGTAGTACACCGAGCCTTAAATACGCAATGATAATAAATAAAGCTTCAACCCGAACAAATTGAATCTGGGGTAGACTGCTCTTCTAGAAATGTAAGTCATATATTGTTCCCCAGCTTAAGATAGACATACACTTTATAATCCTGCAAGTGTACAAAGTGAAAGTAAATCCTTTTGTACGCGGACAGATACGCCTGCTTTTACTCAGTGCGTGCATGGGAAAATGTTGTTTCCCTTGTTCTCCCTTGTGAAATGAAAGGGATAACTTTTCCTCCTCTTCCATCATCATAGTGTATAATCTCACTGCTACTCTCAATACTCTTTGTTATCTCAGGTGTGGCTTTCTTAACGCTTATTATGGTTCAGATGACCTAATGTTCAAAATGTTACCTATGTAGTTTGATTGATTTCATAAAAGCTTGGTTGACTCTAATAATGACGAACACGCTGTGTTTTGGTAATCAGATAACTAAAGTAGCCAGGATCCAATATGAACTATTGTACAATGCACATCTTGAACGCATGTGATTTTGTACTGCTACGGTACGTTAAAAAACGGTACAAGAACCTCATAATAATCATTTTTATGCGGAAGTTAAGTAGTATTAATGAAAGTGTAAAAAATAGCCATGCAGCTAACCTTGATTTAAATTTTCAAGCCGTTATAATAACTGATGGTCCGGACTCGCAATATAATTACTTTCACTGTTGTTATCAGTTATCAGTGTCAAAGTTTTACTAAGGGCATGCTAAATACTAAATAACAATGTAATGACTTACGAATATGAAACTATTTGTAGTACGAGACACGAGTAACCCTTACTATTTGCGCTTCATCATTAAAGCCGGTTCGTGATGGTTTGTTGCATGAAATGGAGTGTTCTTCGGAAACTCAGGATAAGCAGAATAGTACTGGAAATTCTAGAGCTGGGTTAATTGATAAGATTATTAGATACATCAATGAAGGAAAGTAGCATGCGAAAACGTAAGTTCCAAACGACAAACGTGACTCGAAGCATAGCATGGGTAGCATAAACTAAATGGAATAAATAATACAAAATATGAATATCAATTTATATAAGTTGACTATGCATATGAGTAGAGTAAGAATGCCAAAAACTGGCATGTTTAGTACAATGAGAGTGAAAAGGTTTATGGGAAAACTGAACTGACAATAAGCTGATGACAGTTACTTAATTTCCATTTGGTAAAAAATAGCTGACAGCGTGCTTTCCAATGCATTGTATATACTTGTAAGAAGCTCAAAACCTAATGCATGAGGGAAACGCAAGGCAATTCATGATGCTCTAGACGAAGAGGATCGGCTCTGGAGTACTCGAAGTCGAAAGTTTTTACTAACTCGCCTGTCCTTTTGCAAGGTAGAGCGAATTGCATGCGCCGATCGATGTTAGAGCACAGGAGAAGAAATTGGCACGATGTCAACTAGTGAGCAGTGGTAGTTCTTTTTGCACTATCAAAAGGACTGGCTGCTCTTTAATCGATCCATACATGGTGGTCAATCCATGATTGATTTTTAGTTTAAATACGTTAAAATCTTCACAATGGCCAAAAAATTAGCAATTATTACAAAAGCATGGGTTGATAGTTAGGAAGAGAAAGTCTTAAATTGTAAAAGTAACCTCATAGGAAGAGCAGAAAGTGCAAAAAATGTGCTTTAACTTAAGATAAGAAAATGCTCCTGCTAGTTTTAGCCAACGACAAACGCCTACTACTGAAGAGTCTGGACTCTTTTCACGTTGTAGTTTTCTGTGATCTTTTCTTCAAATCCTGTGCATGTCTGTGACAGTGTTTGTTTCTTAATCATGCAAAACGAGCAATAACTTCGGATGTATCAATTACGTTTTGAGTGTGGAATCTTTCTTCTCTTTTCTCTGTGTATTGAAGTAAATTGCCTTTTCTTACATTTCTAAATATTTTTTACCATGTGATATGCATAAATGTTTGCTTTGTTTTGTTCAGTTGAATTTGTATTTCTTCCACCTTTCTCACCAATGCATAAGAAGGTAAAAAGTGTTACGTAATGTAAACGTGCCAGAGATAGAACGGAAAGTTCCATGACATGCTCTTGTGTCTGTAGACTTGTCAAATCATTATGCATCATATACGGTACATCTTTCAGACCTGCTTGGATCCCGAAAATTATTCTTGAATACACATTAGGCTTTTGAGCTCATTCTTCTCCCAAGCATATCAGTGAGAAAGGCCCAAAATATCTTGCAAACTAATTTTAGAAAGCTAGTATGGTTTATCTCAGTCACGGTAGTGTGTATGAAAGAGGTTTTGGAGAATAGGAGAAGAAATAATAAGTTTCTGCACCAAATGCAAGAAGTCTTGTTTGTCGTTTCTCACTTTTACTGCGTCGTATGTTTTTATAAATTTTATGTTTGCAATAGAAGGAGTTTGAATCGTTAAATTCAGCCTGCTACTCTTCAGTTCGTATTTGTTAATCTTCCAATTCCACCTTGCCAATAGTATTTTTGGCATTCTTTGATTACACCAATCCATGCATTTTTCCAAATTCTATTATTTTAACTTTTTTTAAATAATAAATGAAAAAATGTACTGCCACTGAAAGCCATTTTAAGTTTGCCCATAAAATTTACGTTTGAGTTTTGAATTACAAATGAAGTCAGTCACAATCGAATCCGTATCTCTCCATAATTGTGGTTTGGGGATGACTTTATTCTTATCAATAATAATGACACACACTCGCAACTAATACAAGTAAGGCAGTTTGGGAAATTAATTTTCATGCTCATATTTATATCGTTCGGAAAGACTCAGTACTTTTAGGACACTTACTACTCGGTACTTTGTTGTATACCTGTTTTAGGGAACTGTGTTAGCTAATAGCTAATCATTACAAAACGTGATTTCATAGACGTTAGATAAGTAGTAAAGGAAAAGGAACTGTGCTAGTTTAATCAAGGACAGTCATAGCCTGGTAGCGTTTTAGTTGTATAACTACAACATGTATAAAATTTCAAGGCAATGAAATGATTGATTTACCATTTAATATCGGCAACGTTAGCTTATGATGGCTTTTCTGTCGATTTACCTTTGCGAAAAAACCAGCAGTAGTAGAGTTAGCAGTTCCATTTTATCTGCTACACTGTGTTTGCTAAGAAATCATTGTAGAAGTTATAATTAAAATAATCATTTGTGTGCATTGTTTGAATTAAAATAAATACTTTTCGTATCTATAATTTGCAATAAAAATATTTTAATTTTTTACAGGAACTCAATGCTTGATCATAAGCTCGCTAGTTGTGGTATTATTGTACCTTATGTAATACTCTACTAGCCTGAATGATCGTTCTTGAAGTTGTTCAGAGGCTGTCTACTTCTGACTGCTGTCCTTCAGAAATTTGAGTGTGATACGATACAAATCTAGAAATTTCCGATCAATATGGCGGGCGAAGAAGGCTTGCCATCCCAATTTGGGATCACCTTGCAGGATCTACGGACAATTATGGAATATAGAGGTGTAGAAGCTCAGGAAAAAGTACTAGAGCTTGGTGGAACACATGAAATTTGCAGAAGACTAGCTTCGTCACCTATAAACGGTATGGGTTAAATTTATGTAAAGCATTCGAATGACAAATGTTACAACTATACTTATCGTTAGCTTTAGGCTAGCTAAATATTTTTAATGAAAATTAAAGTTATAAAATTTGATCATTATATAGGATTGAGCGGAACAAAAGCGGATCTTGAGCTCAGAAGACAAGTATATGGCGCAAATGTCATTCCACCCAAACCTCCTAAAACCTTTTTAATGTTAATGTGGGAAGCCATTCAAGATGTAACTCTCATCATTCTCCAAGTTGCAGCGCTTGTTTCTTTAATTCTATGGCTTGTTACGCGACATACTTCGGGAGATGATCATGAGGATGAGGAAGAGCACGGGTGGATAGATAGTGTAGCTATCCTAGTGTCAGTTGTCGTAGTGGTGCTGGTCACCGCCTTTAATGACTACACAAAAGAGCGTCAGTTCAGAGGGCTGCAAAGCCGTATTGAAGGCGAACACAACTTCACAGTTATAAGAGGTGGTCAAGTTATGCAAATTCCAGTCAGCGAAATTGTTGCTGGTGATATATGTCAAGTAAGTCAGAACACAATCACAAAATATTGTTTTTCAATTGGAGACCTATCAGTTCGGCTGTGTTTGCTTACGCCCTGAGACTTCTGCTTTTCTACAGGTTAAATACGGAGATCTCTTACCAGCAGATGGAATTTTATTGCAAAGTAACGACTTAAAGATTGACGAATCGTCATTAACCGGAGAATCAGATCATGTAAAAAAGAGTGAAAGTACAGATCCTATGATGCTCTCAGGTAAAAATTGGCTGAAACATTTTTAAGTTCAATACTTCATACTTATTTTGGATTATCAGGAACCCACGTCATGGAAGGAAGTGGAAAAATGGTTGTTACCGCTGTGGGAATCAACTCGCAGTCTGGTATTATCTTCGCTCTGTTAGGAGCAGCAGCTGAAGAAGGAGAAAAAGAGAAATCGAAGAGCAAAGGTATTCAATGTTTCATGCATGTTCATAATATAAGAACCTGTGACAGAGAATTGCTGAAATAATTCTTATGCTTTCATTATCTAGAGCAAATTAAAGCAGAACGTGCGGCAGCAATCAAGCGAGATGAAGAAGCTGGTATCCGGGCTGTCACTTCAAATAACCATCCAAATGTAAGAGATGGCAGACCGCCTCCAATTCCAGAAGAAGTGCAGGTTCCAAAAGAAAAAGTAGAGGATAAGGGCCATGAAAAGTCTGTGTTACAAGCCAAATTAACAAAACTTGCTATTCAAATTGGCTACGCAGGTAAATCGTGAAAAAATGTATTCTCAAGTATTCACTCTCTCATTTCATGTTTATTTAAAGGTACTGCAATCGCTGTGCTTACGGTTGTGATAATGTTCGTTCGCTTCAGCGTAAGCACTTACGTCATTGATCAACAAGAGTGGAAAGTCAAAGATGCCCAAAAATTTGTGACATTTATCATCACTGGTATTACTGTTCTTGTTGTTGCTGTTCCGGAAGGTCTACCTCTTGCTGTTACTTTGTCATTGGCCTATTCTGTTAAGGTAAAACAATGACTTGGTTTATTCTGCATGTGCTTTCCCCTACATTTCTTACAGTAAATATATTATTTTTAGAAAATGATGAAAGACAACAATCTGGTGCGGCATTTGGATGCATGTGAGACAATGGGAAATGCCACCGCAATTTGCTCTGATAAAACTGGCACGTTAACAACGAACAGGTAACATTGAATCATGAGCTTTAACCTGAATATCGAGTTTCGAGATAATGTATTGAAATGAAAATTCGATCTTCGATTGACCCGTAGGATGACAGTTGTTCAATCTTTCATGTGTTCAGTTCATCGAAAAACTTCACCAGGCTTCAATGAACTGCCACACCACGTGGGTGAAGTCCTTATCCATGCTATCGCAGTGAACTGTGCGTACACATCACGTGTTCTGGTGTGTTATAAAAATTTGTTTATTAGCATGAATAAAATTACTTGCAATGAATTTTATCTTCATATTTATCGAATTTTATTTATGGCTAGCCCCCAGACAATCCAGGAGAATTGCCGAAGCAAGTTGGTAACAAAACAGAATGTTCTCTACTGGGATTCGTTCGAGATATAGGCAAAGACGTTGCTGAGATTAGAGAAAGGATACCAGAAGAGTCCTTCACTCGAGTTTATACTTTCAACTCTGTACGAAAGTCCATGAGCACAGTTATTCCACGATCTGGAGGAGGATACAGATTGTTCACTAAAGGAGCTTCAGAAATGATTCTAAAGAGGTACAACGTTTTCGCAATACGAAATCACAGGACGAAACTTAACCATGATTGTTCCTACTATTTTACAGGTGCACATTTATCTTCGGAAAAGACGGAAAAGTTGAAAAATTCAGTAAGGAAAATCAAGATAGGCTTGTTGCAGACGTTATTGAGCCCATGGCATGTGACGGATTGAGAACTATTGCAATTGCTTACAAGGACTTTGTACCTCATAAAGCTGACGAACATGAAGTTTTAAGTGAAGGAGAACCCAATTGGGATGACGAGGATAATATTGTCAGCGGCCTAACTTGCATTTGCATTGTTGGAATCGAAGATCCTGTGAGACCTGAAGTAAGTAGTTACAGTTTCATGCGCGGTGGAGAAATTCAAAGTTTGTTATAAATTAAATTGTTTCTTTTATTATAATTATCTTTCGTTAACTTAACCAGGTACCTGAAGCCATCAAAAAATGCCAGCGAGCTGGAATTACCGTTCGAATGGTTACAGGCGACAATATTAATACTGCCCGATCAATTGCCCAGAAATGTGGTATTGTGAAAGCCGGAGATGAATACCTTATTTTAGAGGGAAAAGAGTTTAACCAAAGAATTAGAGACAGCAACGGAGAAGTTCAGCAGCACCTCATTGATAAAATTTGGCCAAAACTACGAGTATTAGCTCGATCTTCTCCAACAGACAAATACATTCTTGTGAAAGGAATTATTGATTCAAAGGTACTTGTTTGACAAGCTAATGAAACTAATTTGAAGTACTTCTTGAGACCAATTTTTTTTCTTATTAGGTCAATGAGAATCGAGAAGTTGTTGCTGTAACCGGAGATGGTACAAACGATGGACCTGCTTTGAAAAAGGCAGATGTTGGATTCGCTATGGTATTTAGCACATTAAGCATTGAAACTATGCAGTGTTGCTGACTAAATCGAACATACTAACTTACAGGGAATCGCAGGAACTGACGTAGCAAAAGAAGCTTCAGATATTATCCTGACAGATGACAATTTCTCCAGTATAGTCAAAGCTGTTCTCTGGGGGAGGAATGTGTATGATAGCATTGCGAAGTTTCTTCAATTTCAACTTACGGTGAATGTTGTTGCTGTGATCGTGGCCTTCATTGGTGCTTGTGCTGTTAGCAGTAGTCCTCTTAAGGTAATTAACTGTTGTGCTTTTCTGTAATCAAGCCATAAAGTTAGGAAAGGCCCGTAATTAAATGTTTATAATCCAGGCTGTGCAAATGTTGTGGGTAAACTTGATTATGGATACCTTGGCATCTCTTGCCTTAGCTACTGAGATGCCCACTCCAGACCTTCTGTTAAGAAAACCCTATGGTCGTACAAAGCCTCTGATCTCTCGAACTATGATGAAAAACATTTTGGGACAAGCTATTTATCAGCTAATTGTTATTTTCTCCTTGTTGTTTATTGGTGAGATATTTTTTAATTCTTTGGTATAATTGAGGGTGCACAAATTTGATCTGATTTTATGTTTGAATTTACAGGTCATGATTTGCTCGATATTGATAACGGAACTACGATTACAGAACCCACCACCCATATGACAATGATATTTAATACTTTTGTGATGATGACTCTCTTCAATGAAATCAATGCTAGAAAAATTCACGGCCAAAGAAATGTTTTCAAAGGGATATTCACAAATCCCATATTTTACGTTATTTGGATTCTCACAGCTGGTTTGCAAGTGCGTGATTATGGTTTTTGCACTCGTATATACTACAGGGACTCTAGGGACTATATTAAGTATATGGGTTTATAGGTTGTAATCGTCCAGCACGGAGGACTCGCCTTCTCCACTCATCCGTTGAAACTTCAAGAATGGATGTGGTGTCTAGTGTTTGGAGTAGGAGCTCTTATCTGGGGTCAAGTAGTTACTACTGTCCCAACCAGGAAACTGCCCAAGATTATGTCGTAAGTACACTAAAATATATAGTCGTTCATACATAAATATATGGTTGTAATCGTAATCATTGATTTGAGTATCTGAATATACGCAGATGGGGAAGAGGACACCCTGAGCAGTATACGGATGTAGTTCCACTAGGGGAAGAGTATGACCCTGATGCTGAAAAACGCAGAAGTGCTGGACAAATCCTCTGGATAAGAGGACTGACTAGATTACAAACTCAGGTAGGTGTTTTAAACGTTGTTATATAAAGTGGCTTTCATATTCACCGTCAGGTGAAGGACATCTAGTCGATTTCCACGAAGGACTTCTAATATATGCAAAGGATTTTAACATGTGGTCACATGTAGCTGAAGTGTTTTGCAAACACTCAATAACTATAGACTTCGTCAACAGGAAGAAAATACTCCATTGCTACCCCTTTGGAAACCTTAGGTTTTTCATATTCATTTGTATGTCTTGCTACGACTTTTCGCGTTATTCCGACTTCCGTACTGTTAACAAGTTTAATTCTTTGTAACCAAAAGTTATGACGTAGGCTTCGGAAGTATTTTGATGTTTTAAGATAATTATCACTTAAATCGTAATTGTAGGGTTAAACTTTCGGAGAAGCTGAACTTTTCTGTCGGCTATACTATTACAGTACGTGACCACATGCCTCATGCTAGGTGTGAATTAATTTGATCATCAGCGATTGAAACCAAAAAACTAATTTGACATGATTGGAAGGAAAGGATTATAACTAATATATTTGACGTAAAAGGGGCCTCGTTTTTCCCATAATTTAGCTTTTTACCATATCTTGTAATCCTGAACCAGTTCCACCTTCATTTCCTCTCCTTGTGGCTAGCCCTATTACGGAATTTGTTCGTAATAATATCTTCCATGAACAAATTCAATTCGTGGAAACATTTAACCTTTAGTTCATTTATACCACTCCAAGTACCAAACCACCAACCGGTCATATTACTACTGATGCATACTGGACTCTTACAATGTAAAATAAGACAGTGGGTCCATGTCCATATTTAATTTTGGTTTCTAATTATTACCTTTGTTGATTAATGTTTGGTCATCTTTTCCCTCTTCTTTAAAACTCTTTTTTCTCTCTTTTCTGGTAATTTGGTTTGGAAACTATACTGATTGCATATTTTCTTCTGGAGGTTTCTTTATAGTCCTTTTCTTACTCTTTAACTATTCGTCAATGTTTATTCACCTATTGAATGTGATGTAAAACACGTTTACTATCCTTCTTTACTCTGCATATATATTATAAATTATATGTTAAATATAATAGAGATGAAATATGCGTGAGTGACTAACGTGTACTTTTCAACCCTGCTTGTACTCAAAAATACCTCTAGAAACGTCTAGCCTAGCACACTTGCTCGAAGTAACATCATAGTTACCTATTCAAGTAACCTCCGACTGTTTTACTTAAGATATAAAAATCTTTATTTATTTATACATCATCAGCCACTTTTAGCTCCGTTCTGCAGATTCTGCAGTCTAATTCTGGATTAGGAACGTCATGCCAGATTGCCAAAATATAAGTCGTCATGTGCCCAAAAGTAGTCCATGTTTTACACGAAGAAAGCGATTGTTATCCCAAGAAATTTGACACAAATTGAACATTAGCGTACAAAAAATTCTGAATAGGCTGCAGGATGTTTTGAATTTAACTTAAAACATGCTTAGTTTAATTGTGGAGCTAAGAGTGTATGTAATGTATAAGATAATGCTGTTTCAAAACGACCTATGGAAAGCAAGTGTTTGTTAAACTAGATAAAGTCCTATTGTATGTACTGCTTTGCTTGAAATACACAACGACTTCGAATAAGATGTGTGCTGTGACTTTGAGTACTTTTACAAATGACACGCAGAGCAACTAACCTTTTTGCATGCTTTGTACCAAATTACGCATTAATTAACACTCAGCAGGAAATTCTCTTCATTAGCCTATAATCGTTCTCTGTAGTAGAAACAGAGATGTTTCAACTGGTCAGCCGACTTGTTTCTACATCTCGCACGCACGTATAGTTTTGACTTAGCAAAGTTATCTTTCAGTGAAGTAACATTTTAATATCAACCTCATCTAGGGATTAATAAAGGTGACTTGAAAACTAAGAAACCTTTTCATCGCCCTGAAACTTGCATTTTGACGGACTTGTTTGGTCTTTGGTTGTCTATTAAGTGCTGACAACACGGCAGTGCTAATAACTTTTACTAAACACAGTTACGTGGAGTACCTCCTCTGTAGCACAGTAAAGAAAGTATAGTAGATAATCTGCACTGCTAAACTTTTACCTGTAGATCTTTCTACTCTCCCTCTTCTTGTATCCACATGTAATTAGATTTTATTTGTGGCCCTGTCCTGTCGCCTACTTTCTCGTATTTTGACTCAAGTTTCTCAATGAGAAAGCCATCCTTTGTCTGTCAATAGTGTATACCTGTTTTGGCATGTAATTCCTGTGCATAACACAAACTGATTTCTTGTTAATCTAGCCCTGCTTAAGTTCCTACTTACTTTTACTTCTACCGCTGTTTTGTTGAAATCCTTCATTGACATCTATAAGATGACTTGCCTTGAATCAATGGGTTGGGATGATTTCAGTTTTAATTCCTATTTCTCAATCGATGTTACCGAACTCCTTTTTCCTTATTTAGCTCCTCAGACTCAGTTGTGTTAGTAGTCCTATAGATACTGTAAGAGTAATCGTGTTGCCTGTACATCATCAAACAAATTGGGGTAGCACTGAAATCAGATTTCAGTGTGTGGTACACAGTGCTACAGGTGACAAAAATAACTGATGTTACTGTGAATATCATAAATCAGTGCTCTACAGTCAGAATAAAGCGTATAATGTTCACTTATTACCGTTTCCAAACAACTTCGTTTACTAAACTTCGATGAGACTGCTAACTTTTTGAAGACTGTTCTTATAGCTTCCCATCATTTACAGGTTATGCATGTGTTGTTTATTTCTTCTTCGGAATGTAGGCATGTATGTACATTACCGCAGTTGATGAGTTTTTTTACGTTTTCAAACAACGCTTGTGGCCAAAAACGCAGTGATTTTTGTGTAACGTGGCTTGCAATAAGATTAGGAGATAGAGATTTGGTTTTAGAAGAAAAGACAGGTGCAGCCAAAGAAAATAATCGTGACGTCCAGAGAATTGGGCTGTTGGTTGTTGTGAAATGTGACGTGGTGCTTTGAGTTTGTAGGGAAACGCATAGGTTTCGAGGAACCAAAATACAATAATGCAAGAGAGGTGTTATCGGTATGAAGTAGAACAGTGTTGGGTGAAGCAAGCACCACTACACGCAAATGACAAACCTTTCCTCATGCCTCTCTGTCCCAATGTCCTGTTTTTCAGTTGAGAGTCATAAGAGCATTCAAATCAACACTGGAGGACTTGGAAGAGAAACGATCAGTACATAGTTTACATAGTCTTCACAGTCTCCGCAGCTCACGAAGTCACCCAGGAACTCGACCAATGTCAGATATCAGTTACATTGACGAAGACCCCTTAAAAACTCCTTCCCCACTAACCGAAAGTCAGAAGTCAACAGGCAATCAACTCAGATTTGGGACCATTACTGGGGATGAGCGGAGAAATGTCCGGTGGACAAATACTGAAACATTACCTTCAGCTCGGAGTACCCTGAGTCCACACCGTCATATCCACCGAGCCCTGCTTCCTGAATTACCTAAACTTGTTCACGAGACCAGTATATAACCGGTCCATCCTTCTTTACCTAATTTTCACTTTCCTTTCGTCACGGAGAATTTCTCGTACATACCTCTCATATGTGTGTCTTCCTAAACTTACCTTTATTGGCTTATCTGTGGTCCTCGACATACCTGCCGTTGTGTAGAATGCCTCACCATGAGACCATTTCTTAGTTATCATGTAACCTATATAGTAACATAGCTATCATCAGGAAAAATAGCATCAACAACTGGTAGGAAGTCTTCATGTAGCTCATATACTGCATTCAAGTATCTCATATCTGCAGAGAGACCATAAATGAAAGTATTTTGGATTATATCAGATTAGGATATGTAGACTCTACCACTTACACGATTTTACGTAATTTCAAACGATGCAGGAAATTTCTCACTAACCTGGATCTTAAATCAGTCGGTAGATAGGTAATCAAAATAAATGACATTCATTGAATAAGTGTACAACAAACTTGAGATAATACTCAACGCCATTCTTCTTATGTGAATGCTCGAGCCTCTGCCTTTGTGGAAGCTGGGAGTTGAAGCTAAGTCACTACTAATGATCTGATCAAGGATTCGTAAAAACAACATGCAACAAGCCAAAGTAAATACACAGTCATCCATGCTAATCTTTTATGTTATAATGACAAGAAAAGAAGAAGCTTTCACGCTTTGACAACAGATAATGATCAATGACTAATTTTTTGTTTTGTTTATTAATTTTTTCTAAATGGAAGCAATCTTGCACTTTGTTGTGTGGTGTCTAATTGTACCTGTAGCTTGTAAATATTTTGATGGTCAAAGTGTGACTCATGACCATAGTTCTGATTCGTCGTGAAGTGAGTGGCAAATTAATGGATGATCGTTTAAGTACTTTGGACATTGCTGATGAAGGAACCTTTCGAATGAAGGACCACACGCACCATGTCTGAAATGATGTGATATTGATAATGATGACATGCTGACATGCATCGCATAACTACAGAAATCTATTTATAGACTGCCCTTTAGAACCACTGTTGTATTCCTGTTTTTCACAATTGCATCCATATCAGTAACAGCGATTGATTGTTCTTCGCTGGATTTGTCAGTCCGCTTTGCATGCTTTCTCCGCTGGATTCTGTTTAGACAGGCTTATCTCTCTCTTCGTTCACCTTGACTTACAATACTCAAAAGTTGAATCTTTTATGCAGTCATTTCCACCTCATGTCGTGAATATTACGATTAGTACAGATCCGGCTCACGAATTTAATAGTGTAGAATTTTCCACGTCCAAGGTCTGCACATCGTATCTTATTGATTTGAGGTTAATAACAAGGCACAAGAACTTCTAATGTTCCACTTTAGGCTACATACTTTCGATGATGTTTCAGTAAGTAAGTGGGACATTAAAGGTTTAAATTATGACTAAATTAATGAGGCTCCACTAGAAATTGTAAATACTGTCTACAATTCTTCTTATTCAATAGCAATATACTATTTATTCGAAACCTTAATAGTAATACAGGTTATCGCCAACCACTGTCAGTCGATAGTTTTACATAATGAACTTAATCACCTTACTGGTTATCTGCTCCTATAGTGTACCTGATGTTGACATAAATGTATTAGATTGCAACTATACCTTTAAGATACTTACAATTAGTTGAATTAGAAGTGCGGTGCTTGAAACCATAATAATCAATCATATGTTCCTCATGTCATAAATGTATTACATGCAGTTTCTCCAGCTTCATTAGACCAAAGCACCTCGAAACCATAACGTGACAAAATAAGTTGTGAAATAATAATCTTTAGAAATGTGATCGACTTCATATTATTAGTCAGTGTATGTGATGTTTCTAGTCTGATGTTTGATCTGATAAATAAAATGTTAAAGCAGTCACCATTTAGGTGTTGTAATGTTTAATGTTGTTTAAAACATAAATTCTACTACAGCTGCTTTGAAACTTTTCAACCTTCTTGTAGCACTGCTGCGTTAAAGAGGGCATGAATCTATCAATGACAGATGCTGTAAATTTGCTTTTTGGCTTGTACTTTACAACTGTTGTCAAGTCAAGACCATGATCGAAATTTCTCTGCCCAACGCACTTAGTATGTTGTAATTATATATTCTTGTAAGCTTATTGTAGTGCATGGATGTTTAATATACATACAGCAAGAATGCTTCATCTGCGCCAGTTCAATTTTCTCGTTGTCGTTATCATTGATACTGAAAAATACTGATCAAATCTTGTTAGAGAGTCGTTGATCATTATAGTTTGTAAATTACTCGTCACAAGGAAAAGTACACCTTAGTTGAAGTCGGAAGGTCAATATAGTTAATACCATAACAGAACATTGCGTTATTGTGCTTACACCCACAGCAAATCTAATCTAAATAGTACGACGTGCCTTAATTATCTACAACAGGGTACACGCATCATGTATGTAGTAAGAGTTTTTGCTGTTCTTCACTTTTAACCAAGACACACTTTGCAACATGATCGATCTTCCTGTCACTAGTCATACAGTTTCAAAATCGTTCATCTAATGGACATCACTAATTATCTCCTTATATCTCTGTCAAACTTTCTTCTCGATTCGTCTTCCGTTGTGTTACTGTTTCAGTTTACTTTGGTTTGTTCTTCATCTGTCTGTCGAATATAAATCATGACACGCATACACACACAACCACACGATACAAGAAACATGCCTTAATACCTGATTCACCCGTCGTTGTTAGAAGGCTCAAAGATTTAATTATATTATTGCTCTGTTGATCTCTGAAGATTTTCAGTAACTTCCTTCAAATAAAGACGTGTAAGTAGATTCCCAGAATTGGCTCATGTTACACGTATACTTTCTCCTTTACTTTCTTCTAGAACAGTTGAAAGTCTTGGCTCATTGGCTGGCATGACGTTCACTGGAATAGTTTGATTTCATACATGTGCCACAAGGGTTTATAAAGCCTTACCTCAGGGCAGTCGAGGACTGAAATTGTACAGCATTTAACATGTTAGCATTGGACAGTTAACGTCATTCGCTAGTCTGCTAAAATGACATAAACAAGAGAACTCATTATTCATAATTAGGGAATGTGTGTGGTACATATGGACACAATAGTTGACCTTTTAACCTCCTTCACTTCCTCCTTTGAAACCTAATTTTTATCCTGTAATCTTAATTGCCTCCGATTACTGATACTCTACGCCCCTCATATGTATGACTTGCAAAGCTGTTTCACTTAAAATCTCACCGCACTGCCCTTTGATGTGTAAGGTCATAGGCGGTGAGTTGCAAGAGAGATTGATCCCGGTTCCCTACAGCAAGAGTTCCACAGATCAAGCTGTAAGCCTTCTTTCGAGCTTCCATTTTTCTATTTATCTCTCTCTTGATGTTATGTGATGTGTACGTCAAAAGTAAAAGTCTGTTCGCTAAGACTTTCACTCACAGCCTTGCCTAAAAGTTAGGGTTTGCTTGTTAGGGCATACAGTATGATACGCTTATAACTTCGGAATTCGAATTTACCGAAGCTGCATTGAGAGTAGGGCTTCTTTCACTCTCCTGCATTTCGCTGTTCCTTATATAATATCCAATTTTAGGAGAAATTTAAGGAACTACAAACATTAATGCTTATTCAGTAAGTAGTTACTAGTTGTACTGTTAGACCCCTCAGAGCATGGCTTAATTGTTAAAGAATTAAAACTTGACACTTGTTCTTACTATATAAGCTCGTATTTCTCTTTACCGAACTCTATCCTTTTGTTCGCTCATAACTTTCAACCTTTTGTGAGTTTTTTAAACCTTTCTCTGATCATTTCAGGCTCATGATTTTTCCTTTGTGCACAAACGGACCTGAATCGGTCTCATCTAGTCACAACCCCTATAAGCTTGTATAACTTAATGAAAAGTGTATCAAACGCTTGTAAATTCAATTATTTTAATAATGGAATTCTCAAAAGTTTAAAATATCCGAGATACTGTTCTGAAGTTTCTGGCACAATGTACAATCTACGAATTCTAGTACACAGTGTACACATAATGTGTCATCAAAACCTCAATAAGCGCATAATATATCCGCGTTGCACTGTTTTACCCAAAAGTGCCGCTAGTATTTTTTCAAGTTCTTGCTAAAACAATCAAAATGCAAAGAAACCATATACATTCAACTTCTTCTGTTACTTACGCCAGCTTCTTACTTTCGGTTGTTATTGAATGCAAATAGTTACATATTTGTCAGTTGTCACTTTTAGTATTGTTAACAAGGTCAATTGCGATCACAGCTTAGTTCGTTGTAATATTTCGTTCGTAACAGCGAGTCTGTATTGTATTTTGTACACTTTCGTAATGGTTGTGTACGGATGTACAGGAAACTCGCAAGTGTATTAGCAGAATTGGTTTCATGCTACTTTGTCACTGTTCTTATAAATTGTCGTTATATAATTATATTTTAAGTTAGCTATACACCGTTGCACTATCAAGCAAATCGCGTAGCATGCAGCTATTATTGTGCTTCAAGTGAAGAAAAGGAAGTCAGTGGACCGTTTTAAAAAGTCAGACCTACAGGAATTTTATCTTAGAAATATTTGCAGAAAAATTCATGCAAACTGTCTTGCGACGTGGAGGTTGGATCAGAATTTATTGAAGCGTAAATTTATTACTTTTCAAAAAAACCATGGACTGTTAGGTCCTCCAAGTCATGATCCCGTTCCCGTATGTATTCACTCACAGAGTATGTTCTTATAGATTCTTGCCAAGCACTTCATAACTTTCTTAATAATTCTGAAAAGCTCATTCAGGGAGAAGAGATGATGTAAATACAGGCATTTCTTGGACAAATGAATGAAACTTGGGCCTTATGTCGTAGCCAGATAGTTTTTTAGGAACCTGGTGGCAGTTTTTTGTTAAGAAGCCTATACACAGTTAATTGTGATTCTATCGTGTTGCGTCTATGTTGTATCATGCCCAAGATGCACTTGTGTGTCAATTATTTCTTAAAATTTCACTTAGCGAGCCATAGGGCCAGCTAGGCTTGTCATATTCTGGTGAACTCTCACAGTGATTCAAGTCAAAAAGCTTACTGCCACGTAGAAAAATCACCCGTAGCGTTAAAGCTTGTCACCAAATTAGAATTTTCAGTTTCACCGCAGACGAAAGTCAAGTTCGGGAGAATGAGACAGAACAATCAAACTCAATATTTTGTAGTCTATGATAACAATGATAAGACTTCCTAAAAACTGAATGAAATCAGTCAGGGCAAAACACTTCGTAGTTTTAGTTAAGTAATAGGACGCTTAGTACTGATCTACTACCAAGCTTCTTCAGATTATTGATTAGATGAATAGAACGGGATCTGAACCTGGAATAAATCCAAGATCTGCATGACATATGTACGCTTTATTTCAAAGAAAAGTCCATTTATTTTAAATAAACGACGAAGGAATTTGTCGTGTTGATCCACCCTCCTAGAGCATGAACACTCGAAGACTTTTAATTTCTCAAAAAGTAGCTCTCTGATTTCAAAAAGAAAACTTTCTGTATCTTCTCAGTCTGATCTAAAGTGAAATTAAGTATATGTTAATGGTGGGTATATATGTACAAGAGCTACAGAGGTGAATTGGTCCAAAGGCTTCCTACAGTTCAACTTGTTCGTACTTTCCTTCATCTCTCTCTGCCGTCACAGTGACAAAAGCAATGTTGTTCTAACTGGCGGTTGAGAACGGTGAAGGATTGTACGGAAGTATCGAACTCCTTTTATAAATATTTGCGACAAATGCAGCTGCAGCATTGGCGATGGATGATCAACAGAGCTGATTTATTGATTCCGCATGTTGGCTGCATTCTTTCTGAGGGGCTAGTTGTGATTCGAAAAATCTGAATGTTTTCAATCACTTGTCATTTATATTGAATGGAGTTATATATAATGGGAGTCGCAAGATGTGTTCACTTTTTCATTGGTAGGCTGCAAGGCTGCACCATGGTTTGGGTGATTCGCAAACGAAAGGCCGGCTGACGGAGGTAAATCAGCTCTGTTGTGGTTCCAGTACGGTGTATGAGTGACATGAGGTCATAAGACTATTTTTTAATATGGTGTTTGTGTTTCTCCCTTCTCTTTCAGATCCGAGTGGTTAATGCGTTCCGCCAGGGCCTAGACACACGCTATGGAGAACGTAGCAATCCATCCATTGCAGCAGTTCTTCAGAAACAAGCGTCACTCAGTAAGCGTCTATCACAAACCTCTTCCATCGAATACGCAGATAATTACCCCTACGAAGTCTCCGTTCCCGAGTTTGAACGACTGTCCTCCAGAAGTCACACCGAGACGGCAGTCTAGTAGACCATCTCGTCCTACGAGTTCGTGAACAACCTTGCGTAACTCGCAGTGCGTGAATTCTAATGATCATTCTCATCACGAACAATTCGTTTACTCAAAAAAGACCATTTAGATAGGCCTATTGTTATGAGGTAAAAGTGCTCTGGAACTTCAGTACTCTGGATGGAGCTGATATGATGTTATGCAATTCAAATATGCAAAAGAAATCATGGTGCTTCTTTACAGGTTGCATGATTTGGCCTAGCACTTTTGACACTCCACTTCTTGTCTAGTCTTTGAATATATTTTACTAGTGAGTTTATATAGCTTCTTCAATGCGAAAGAAACTACTCATGTTCAGAAGCCTATACACAGCCAACGGTATGCCATCACCGAAATGTACACAAGTGAAATTCACTAATACAGTCGTCATGTAGAAATTATTCATCGTAAGTTTCGAAACTTATTTAGCCTAGAGTATCACAATCTGAACATGATCGTAGTCCTAACTACACTATATACTTCTAACAAGACAAACTACTAGTGAAGATTTCGTAGAAATTCTGGCATTTACCTTCTTCGTAGCTGATTCAAAGCGGTGTAGCTATTTCCGTTGATTAATTATTATTATCATTATTAGTTCCGGTCTATCATCAGTCAGAGCTTGTTTAAATACCACCACGTATTCCTACAGTCCTTGTGTTTCACTAACTTCTTCCTACCGCAAAATTAAGTGGACATATTATGTGTTATTTAGGTTGTTAGGTAGTCTTTCGTGTCGCAAGGGTTCTGTTTTCTACTTCTCAACTTTAAAAGAATTAACGATATATAGTACCGAGTGATTGCGCGTAGGAGGCAAAAGTACGAAATGCAAGGGAAAAGTCAGTGTGCATTTACAAGTAGTGATTAATATTATATAAATACAGATAGATATACGTGTGGAGCTAACAAGTAAGAGGTACGAATGTTGTTAATGTAGTTGGCTACAACTGAAAGAAAGGTTTTCATTCCTTTTATCTATTCCCTTTGATCCCTTGTAAAGATTTTTGATTTCAGTATTCCACCACACACGAGACGTTTACTGTGAATCCTCTGAATCTAGCTCATTATAGATTTTAACTTTCATCTCTGAGTCCTCAATCTCTTTCCTTTGGTGCTTTGACGACGTGCAGGGTCCCGTACACTCAGAATCTTTATCAGTAATATACCGGACCTCGTGTGTGTGAGTAATTATGAACATTGCCAATTGTGAGTTCAATAAAACAAGTTGCCTTGAGTACCAAACAAAATCCAGGATCCAAGCATAATAAGGAAGAGGTTGGGGACGATGAGAAACCAAGTCTGAATAGATTTTGTGACGAGGAACTTATTTATTGGAGAGGAAGAATCATTTCTTCGCATGTGGCATACATGTGTAACTTATCAGAAAGTAATGTACTTATATACAGATTACATATTACTACGGTATAGTAGTGGACAGTAGAGAGAGTAATATATTTCAACCAGGAAGATAAAAAAGCATCCAGCCAGGAGAAATACAATCTACATACATGCGTGCTCTAATCAGATTCACTAGATACAAGTAGGAGAAAGTGACGACATAATATATATATATAAAGTTCTTGACAACTTCTTCTGTCGCGTTATTGTTCTCTACTGTTGTAGAAATAGGGAAGTCGATGAGGAATACTATGTATTTTTTATTATTGATGAGATGTGTATGCTTTATTAAATGTGTTCTCAGAGTTAGTAGATACAAAGTAACGAAACTATTATTCAACTGGCATCAATCAGAATTACACATCTGCTTATAAAGTTAAAGGACTATCTGTATTATATCCAACGCATGAATTACTAACAACTGGGACTTCGGGATGATTATAAAAAATAAGAGACATCTAAAGATACATAACAACGTCATCTTCAGGACATGCTTGTTGTTATCGCTATATAACAATATTATATCTAAGTGTTCATTGGATTAATTAATTAACTTGTATCTCAATCAATGAGCTCACTTGTTTAAACCAAGTCGGCATTTTGTTGAATTCAATAAAAGAGATCCAACTGTTTACCTAACAAATCTTCTTTAAGAAATTCCACATTCCTTTCCATCCTTCCATCTGAAACGGCTCTCATATCATATATCAATCAATTCACAAGGACATCAGTCAGTCATCAGCACTCATCTACTTCTTCATATGTGTCATCGGAAACTTAACAGCTTCTTTATTGACATCGACGATGCATCATCGTAACTGGAAATTCCCCTTCACAGATCAAGAAACATACAATCGAATGAACATGGAGAAAGCTGATGGAATCACAGAAGGAAAAGTGAGCATATGTAAGCTCAGCAAGCATTGCAGCATCTGACTCTGACTCCTCTGAAACGACGTAAACTTAAACTGGGGATGATTTGGTCTGTTCGTTCGTTCAGCACTCGAACGAGAATAGGTTGTTGGTGAAGGGAGAAGTCAACTTCCGTAGTAAGTGTACTAAGACTAAAGCAGCAAGGATAGAGTTGATAAAAGTAACACCATCTGTGAGGGTGGAAGATTGATCCGGATTCACGATCCCAGAAGTAAAATCTTGGGAATTCATAAAGCGTTTGGTATATCAAGGGTAGGAAACAAGGATGACAACCCTGCCTTTTCAGAAATTGAGTATTATTTGCTTTCCACCACTATATACATTCTACAATATTATACATTCTATACATATGAAGCAGCAGCTCCTTTGCTCTGCTGCTGCCACTTATTACTAGGTATTTCTTCACCATCATTGTAGCCGTGGGGTTTTTCTCATATTAGTAATAGCAGCAGTTTCGTCTTCGTCCCTCTTTTCTGTCTCTCGCTAAAAGATAATCCTTCGTTCAATACATATATATGTACATCCTTCAGAGGCTTTTGCTATGTATTAATTCCATCCTCATATATAGATATTCTCATGTAGTCTTCTTACCATCATCAACATTTTCAACATCTTGACTTCCACTTACTACTACACTAACTTGCTGCTGCTAGACTACTACTACTACCACTCTTACACTCGACGGATACGGTAGATTAGAATTAAAGTAAGAAAACAATGTAGAAGCTGGGAAGTGG
>Ga0194135_10000522_pt1 | contig 22732 bp, 10 predicted proteins | sample LitLau_LLRF_2013_FD_134024 | JGI IMG/M metagenome (GOLD analysis project Ga0194135, IMG submission 134024) | Freshwater sediment microbial communities in response to fracking from North America - Little Laurel Run_MetaG_LLRF_2013 (version 2) | ecosystem: Environmental > Aquatic > Freshwater >...
CTAGGAAACCATGGTTTTTGTTGTAAACTTTGTAAGTACTGTTGTAAACTTTGTAAAGTTACAAAGATTACAGAGTTTACCACAGTTACAGCGTTTAATACGGTCAACGTGAATACCCCCATAATGTTTCTTATTCTTAATTCTTCAGTAATCACAATAAAGGTCTAAAGGAAGTAAGTTAAGACGGCAACAAAACTGCTGTACTTACTGACTATATCGTTTTACCCTAACCTTATCTCTATTTAGTGGTTTTAAAAATGAACCAATAAGTCTTTTCAACAATTTGTAAACGGCTGATTTACAAACTCTTTGAAAACGAAGCTCAAAACAAAAACTATAAGCCATTGAGAATAAAATTATGTCGTATGAAATATTTTCAGATCGAGAGACAATGAGAAGACACTCACTTAATAATAAATCGTCGTTGACTAGCGTTGTAGACCAATCTTATAATATCATTAGGCTGAAGGTACAAAGCTATTCTTTCCGTCCGTCTGGAGTTCGATAGCGTCTGATTCTGCAAAAGAAAGTAGCATTGCTGAAGCATAGCTCTTCACTGATCAATAAATAATTAGAAAGCTGGTTGTTGAGTTTTACCTAGTCTGAAGTTCCGGATGGGGCGGATCTCCTGAAGGAGGACATGGAGGGGGATCGTTATCATTACTACTGGAACTGGTGTCTTCTTTATTGTTAGCTGCTGCTGTAGGTCTTTCCCGAATTAAGTGTGTTGGAACACCTCTCTGATTTCTACAGGAGACAAGAATTATTCTGAACATCGTTCTTACAAAGGCATCATTTAATCCAGATAAGAAGGTATCCTTACGATTGAAAAGTGTTGGCAGTATCAATGAGAGGTGTACATTCTCGACTTTCTCCGACACTTTCCCTTTCGCTACTTCCACTGGCACTACAACTTCCAGCAAAATGTCTTCTACGTCTTTGGAACCTTAAGCCAAGCTCAGCTATACTTGTCGCGTATTTTTCACTGGCTTCTCGTCTTCTTCGTAACCCAGGAGTGCACCCTCCGAGAGCTAAGCTCGTGTGGGTTGGAGAAAGTGCCATGTTCGGGGAGTCAACTGGAGATTCTGTAGGTTTACTTTCTTCTTGCTTTTCCTCTGGTGCATCTCCTCTGTTAGATATGCGAACTATGTCCCCGTTGGGAATTAAGTCGGGCTTTTCGCCCATAAATGCCGCAGTAAAAACTGCTGGCTGAATTGACTTGGCTAACTGCTGATTATTTCCATCTCCAATTGGATGAGACAAGGAAGAATCGTTCTCAGGTGGATTATTACTGGGCACTTGAGGAGCTGCATCGTAATAAACTGAAGCTTCTTCAGGATTACAAGTGACCATTTGTCTTTCAGACTCTCCTGCATCTCCTCCGTTCCTGAACAACCAAAAAGAAGCTCGTTAATTGATCATTCCCGATTATATAGCCAGCTAGTGTTGGGCTTAAACAACGATATAATGATTGTTGTACCCAATTTCAGGTTCAGGCCCCCGGACAGAAACAAATTCTTCAATTTTGGACGTCTGCTGTTCATTTGCAGTGACCGCAACATCCGGCGTTTGTTCTTTCTCTCCTTCTTCTCCAGCAGAATCTCTTCGGACGCTGAGTTTTGTGTCGAATTTCAGTGGTTTATCTCCAATGGAATTGTCAGATTTATTTTTCAAAATACTTTTGAGCATTTTCGGCTGAGATGGCGAGGGGCTGAGACTGTGTTCTCTCTCTTGAGAGGACGGTACACACAGGGCAGGAAGAACTTCATCATCCTTCAAAGAAAAAGTCAAAGTTTAAGAGAAACTTTCTTGAGAAAGTTAATTAATGAATATTCATCCATCCACTTTATATTTGATACCTTCGAGGCAAGTAGTTCATTCTCTTTCCTTTCCAGATCACTTTTTCCTTTGTTCAAACGCTCAGTAGTGGAACTCATGTTGACAGTTCCATTATTCGCAATGTCTTTTTCCGGTACAGGAGAACTCACCACTCGAATCTCCAGTCGACCAGCGACCATCTCAGGGTTGTCTGCGTCGTCTGACTCCGTAGATAAAAGTCGATTCAAAGCCTGCGATCCATAAAATAATCGCATTTCCTTCAACACTTTACACTATGCAACTTTGTAAGTCAACTTTCTCTCGCACACTTACAGGCATACTACGGTATAAGTTAGACGATTCTTCAGCACCAAGATTGAGCTTATCCTTTTTATCACAAGTCCTTTGTTTCGAAGCGACATTTCTACTTAAATCGACTTCATACGTGTAGTCATCAAACGCTGCGTGTTGAATTACACTCGGCTCAAGTCCAGGACTGTAAAAGGTATATTATTAATCAGCTCACATAAATCATAGTCAGCACTTCCTACAATACGTAGTACATGTCTTATGGTCTTATATGAATACCTACCGAATATGATCTGAGATCTCGGGGTTACTTAAGACTTTAGGGAGACTTTGTTCCAAACACGTATGACCCTGTGTATGTTCCAAGTTAAGGTAACTCAAAGACGGCATTCTGTTAGATTTATCTCCCAGCTCGAATTTCGGAGGCGACTTTTCCTTCTCAACATCATCAAGCGATTCAATCCGCACTTCAACTTTGAAATTCTCTTCTGTAGCTTTTCCTACGTCGTCTGTTTGCTGCAGGAGGATGTCCTATGTATACATATAAAGCGATTCAAATTCGTGTCATGGAGTTTGAGGTCAGTTCGTTCGCATATAATTCATATTTGAGTGTATGTGCTCAGGGCTAACTATATATATATAACTACTATTTTCCCAGAGGAAGTGCAGCAAATTTCTAAGAAAGCAAGTAGTAAAATGATACGACGATTTTGTAACAAATTGTGCTTTCAAAGGCTCAAACAACAAATTCAAAAGTACGTGAAAAGTTACATGGCACGAATTTTACACGTGTGTGAGTTATTAATCTTGGCGAAAGATTAGAAAGTGACAAAAGCCTGCTTAGTGGCATTTTAATACGGTTTTAGCTGCGATCCTGCGAAAATTGTAGCCTGGTATATATTACATTACATTATTAACTTTAAAGTGTGTGTTCAAATGTGTTTTGTACGCATTAATTTAGTTGACTCACTTGTACTGGAATTGGAGATGGAGCATCGTCTTTATTATCAGACAATTGTTCCGTGTCAGCTTCTTTAATCATCTTCCCCCCATCATGCAAGACAAGCTTTCCAATTTTACTTTTCTTTCCCTATAGTGTCCATTAGTACAGACAACTATTTAGGTGACATTGTATGAATGACACACATTTATATTTATCAATGAACTATTTATGACAATCACATCATCCAATGCAACTTTCACACTAATTCTGCTTGTCACGACCTTTGCACACCTTGCGCACTTCCAAAGTCACATAGGAAATGAAAGTAATAGAGAGATAAAAGGGAAACATTTACAGTGAACTCGTTCACTTACTTAATGACACGAACAAAATATGCCAACACTTCTATGTGCATATTCATGGAACTGAAACACTAACTCGTATTGCAATGCGCCACTGGACAATATAGAACAATACAAAAAAGCAATTAAAAGCTGAAGGTAAAATTGCAAGAAATACTCGAAAAAAAGTTTGAAAAAAACAGACAAAAGGACAAGTGAATTTGCAAGGTTTCAAGAAGTAATTTGGAAGTTTAAGAAGGTTGCTCGGTGTGATGTCGTAGGCTAGTCATAGGCTGCTAACGATTTTGAGATGGTGAAGGAAGAATACCTATTACATTTGTATATTATTAAAGCTAAATTGCAGTGTTTGTTTCGCAGAGAAGTGTGAAGTGAACGTGTGTGAAGGAAGCATTATTATTTTATTATTAATAAGAAATCAAATAAAAGCCAAAAAATGATGAGTAGGCAAGATGAATTATTTATTTATTTTACATGACTAATAATAATGAAAAGTTCCATATACATTGATCGTTCACATTCAGAAGTGTATATGATTGTAAAGTTAAAAATGGAACGAAATATCACATAAAAATTATAATTGCTTACTCGTACGTGGTTATATATATATTCTCTCCTGCAGCTCATATTAATCTTTTAGTAGATTTATCTTTAATTATAAATAATTAATAAATGTTCCACTAGCATCGTATTAGCTTATGATTAGTGAGTGGTGCGTAAGTAGTCAAGTGAGAGAGAAATTATAATTGAACAATCAGCATCTCACTCGCGTTAGACAACAATTGTCACACATTGGATATTTCATTACTTATAACTTAATTAATTGGAATGGGGTGAGTTGAGATTACACTGTGATATATATATATATTAAACTCGATAGAGTTTTTTAAGAGGTGATCGTCAAGGGGGGTGGTGTGTTCCACTTTCCACACACACAAACACACACACACACACGGAGACATATTATTATACACATTAGTAAATTCATCTATGTGGAGATCGACACGACCATAATATATCTCGTTGGAGAAAGGGAAAATGCTCTGTGGAAAGATCTCTGTGGTTGAGAGTTGAAAGTCGGTGTGGGGTTTTTGTTTTAAAAAGAAGGATATGAGGAGGATTGGTTGCTGCAACTAGGAAGCGGCGTTAATGTTAATAATGGCTATGTTCCAGCATAGCTCTTAAGATAAAAGTGGGTCAAGGTCACTCGGAGAGCTTTTTAAAAACCTTCACATGATTATATAACAAAATTCTATCCGAATCTAGACAGACTAAAAAATCTTACAGGTACAAGATAACGAAGGGAATTTATTATTACTATATTTACAGGGACGTTTGATAAAGAGAGAAAGTTTGAGATTCCAGTGAATGAATCGCGTTTTATTAGAAATATTTATATATATTATAGCCATGTATAGCCTACGACATCATTTCCGACGATCCTTTTCGAACTTTTCGAATCCGAACACAAACTTGCACGAATGAGCAATCATTATCATCATCATCGTCGTTAAAAAACCCGTCTTGGTCGGACCCAAGATGGTTCTTCATGACCTAAACAAGTTGTCGAGAGAGTAGCGGGGAGGAAACGAAAAAAAGGAAAAAATTTGAAACTGAAGCTGATACATAAATATATATAATGGACAAATGGAAAAAAGATACAAAATGTACGAAACACGGGACGAGTTAATTTCAAAGACTAATGATTGCACTCAGGAAACAATATTAATAGTTAAAAACATGTTAAACGAACAGAACAAGGCTGGACTGGACAGGAGAAATGACGTGTGTGGTGTGCTTTTAGGGTATAAGAAAAGGGGAAAGTGTGGTGGAGGTAGTAGGAAAAGTCACAGTACTCAAGCAGCAGTCACATTCACATGTTATGGCTCTACCTGACTTATCGAGACGACTTTGTGCTCAGGACTTTGGAGAGGCTCTGCTCCTTTCCATTCATTATCAGTTTCTTCAGAGTCATCAAACTGTGACTTCCACTGGGAAGCCATAGTGAGTCCCCCACCCCCTCGGGTGATTTGCTGCAAGGCAGACACGTTTCCATCGTCAATTTCAGCAAACTGAGTAATGGAGTGGTCACCACTTTTCCCATAATGACTGTGTGGATGGGAGAAAGGTCGATTTCCACGTCCAGAACGACTCCGACTTAATCCATGACCTGGACCGTGTCTACGACCAACGTGAGTTGCACTTGAAGTCGGAGCTAAAGTTCCAACTGTCAGACTTTCTTTTCCTGTTACTACAATTCCTCCTTCACAACCTTCCCTTGGCTCGGGGTCTATTGAAGACTGCATGGACATTCCGTCTCGACCTTTTAGGGGGAGAAATCGAGAAATTAACTTTCAATATACATACCTATTCCCTTTCACCAGCTCTAGAATTTCCGAAACCCCGTGGAAATTCCCTTAAAGAAACTCCTAATAATAATAAAAGATCACAGGGATATTTTCCATCTCTCACCTTTGGGATAGTCGTAACCACACGAGTCATTTGTTTCAGTCACTTCCCTCACACGAGGACTTGCACTTTCGTGAACATTTCCCCCGTCGTCATCCCCAGCATCCGTGGCATCGTCGTGTTGAGATGACAGTCTTAGTCTCACCAAACCTTTGTTACTACTTCTAGTCTGCCCTCCTTGCTGCTGCTTATTAGCCCCTGCAGGTCCTGAAGATGCTCCCATCTTTATCCCACCCGCGCCTTCAGGTTTCGATCCGCTTATGTTCACCTACACAACATTTAATAATTCCCCGTTTAAGCTCTACAAAGCAGTATAAGCTCTACTTTCACTAGACTTTCTCCGCCTAATCTCTCTCTCTCTCTCTCTCTCTCTCTCTCTATCTATTATACATACCTGCATGACATTATCATCCACCTCGATTCCACTCTCAGGCCTGTCTTCCTTCTCATTGTTACTGGGATCTTTCTTCTTAGTCTCATCTTGGATTTTGCACCCTTCCTCCTTCTTCTTTCTCTTGGGAGAGTCTCCTATATTGTTGTTCAGACATACTTTCTCCTTAGCAGATTCACTTTGGTTGTTCGTCATACTAGGGACGGGTAAAGTTCCGGACTGAACTCCACTACCACCCACACTATCCAACATGTATGGCTCTCTCCGTCTTCTCCTTCGAGCATCGTGATCGATTCGACCTCCCTGAGGAACATATCAAAATTTAATTTGATAAGGGATTTGCATACAAATAAGATTGGGTCCAAGCTGAGAGCTTTCTTCTCTAAAGCTTTTAACATTTTTTATGCATCTCCCGTTGTTATTAAATAGAAGGCTCGTAGTTAAAACTCCTAATTATCTCTTTAAATTGGAATACGAACGTGTGGAAAAGAAAGGGACACGAACCTCAATCACATGTTTATTATCATTAGGTTCAATATTCTCCTGATTGTTATCCAAACTCGCCATGATGTTCTCATCTGCATTTTCTGTCGTAAGCACTCTACGGAAGACATACATAGGAAGTGATATAATGTAATTTCTTGCTGTAATGAGACATCTGATGAATGACATACCCGGAAGGTTTGGTGACACTCGCCATGGGCGGATTACTTGTGACGTGAGGGGAAGAGACGTTATTGTCTGCAGCCAATTTCTCCCAATCATATGGATCTGTTTCTTTTACTCCACGTCGTTTCATACACCGTTCGAACACCCCAGCGAGCATCTATTAACAGAAGTGAAATATATACAACCCAATACCAATTAGAGCTTTAATGGTTAATGAATCATTAAAATCATTTTGAGGGAATGAAAGCCATCATTACCGAGTAATCCGGCTTATCGCTATATTCCAAACTAACGATGTGATCGAGAAATTGTTTAAAGTCTGAAGGAAGATGTTTGAGTAAAAGTCTGTGGTCGTACTTTTCTTTAATCAGTCCAACCTGTGGGAGCATTCAAAGAGAAAGCTTAGTAAATCAATATTTATGTGTGTGGGTGGTTTATATTTCCAGCGTGAAATCCAGGTCAATGTTTGACATTTAGTTTACAATATCTTCAGAGTAGCAATAAACATTTTTTGTTTGATTGTGAGTGACAATTAAACAAGTGCTAGTGTTGTAGCAGCTTAGACACAGGCCTTATAGTGTGCATATGTTTATTTTCATGAAACTACCAACTGCGAGAGGTCATGGGATGTTTAAAACTTCCAGTAAATATTATGACTGAAGAATATAGTTTACGCTGCATATCACACACGAGGTTATTTCACTTTAGTTTAGGTACCAAGTGAGTTATCAAGGTTTATGGGACATGAATTGCTTCAAATGTGTCATAAAAAGATCCTCCACGTGTGTGTAAAATTAAAAAGGCATATCCGGAGAACAACAAGAAGATATACAGGAATTAGGAATAGGTTTATACCTGTTCTTTGTCTTTAATCTTTCTCCAAGGAAGTTGTCCATTTACAAATTCGACTAGCATATAGAAGAGAGACCACAAGTCATCATGTCGTCCCATTTCCTGTAAACAGGGAGAAACGCAGTTAAGTTTTTGGATGTGCTTTAAAGACTTTTATTACACAGTCATAACAAAACATGATCATCATTATCGGGAAATGAACATATTTGATGAGTGAATGTTGACAGAGCGTGTTCATTCATTAGCCGAATAGCCTAAATAAGTATAAGTAAATGATCTTCACCTTATTTTTATGTGCGTTGATTGAGGCGTATCTGACGGTACCACGGAAGCCAGCAGCAGCCCTGGGTGCCCTGACTTCCCCAGTTGCAGTTGTATATTGACGTGCCAACCCGAAATCCAGCATGTAAACTTTCCGTGCTGTGTGAGCGAGTCTTCCCATTGAAAAATTAGACTAAACAGACAAGAAATAACAACCTCATTAATGCATCATTAACATTGACACCGAGAAAGATATATATCGGGGATTAGTGTTAAGAGTAAAGAATAAAGAACTGAAAGAAGGGTCGAATGTCATGTCCTTATTACATCTGATATTGTGTGTGAAAATAAGTCACGTTTACTAACACATCACGCCAAAATAATGACCTCAAAGTCTAAAAGTGTATCGCAGTCAGTCATTTGACACGTATTTCATCTATAAGGGAATTTGTCAAATGACACATGTACATACAGGAACAATTGTGTCACCTCGAGAGTCATCTTCCACGCGAAGAGAGATGAAATATCATTTTTAGACGGAGATGAAAAAATGACCCATTTTTGGTTTGAAAGGTGTCCAAAGCCATGAACCTACCTGCTTGCTATCTGTGCAACTTCAAAAGTTTCGATGGATTTCAGTGCACCAAATGATTTTTCTTGTAAACTTTATGTTCCTTACTATGAAGATATATTCAAGACCTTCCTTCCTTTTTAAAAATTTCAAGTAAACCAAATTATATTCATAACTTCTTACCGTCATTGTGCAACTATATAATTCGGAATCAATATTTCTAGACAAACATAGCGAAAGCCAATTATCCTAATAATGATCTTTTCATTGGATCATTTATTTTAAAAAACTCATTTGTAGACAAATTCTACTTGTCTACTTCTTAATCTCTTTGTGAATGCAACTGAGTTTATTTTCACGAGATTGTTTCGTTGAAGATTTATTGGAGATAATTAAACATGCATTCATCTCTAGTCCAACTCTGAACATTTTGCTTTGGATTAAGAACAATAGAATTTGAGATAACGAGGACTATGTGTAGTTGAGTAGTCTCAAGATCTCAATAGCTTCACAATTTGGTATCTCTCTCTCTCTCTTGACTCCAATTCTTTTGACTCAATTACCACGAATGAGTATTGAAGTGGAGATGAAATGCACTTCTTAACTCTTATTGTGAGTAGTTAGCTTATATATATACACACTCTTGTTGTTCTAATGTACACAGGCAATTGCAATTTTTGACATGTCATTCATCGACTACAGAGTAAGAGTTACGTAGTAAAGTAATCCCTCTAGACTCACTCGGATCTTGTTTCTTTCTTTTTACTTGTGTTTTGTTATTGGGTCATTGGAACTGTTCGTGAAGAAGATACTTGTAAAAGAACATGTTCGATATGTATTGTTTGCAACGTTCCAATTAGTCGTGTGGAAATGAACGAATACTTCAAATATCTCTGATTTTTATAAAAATACAACTCAAGTTTGACTTCAAGAGCGATTCAAGACTTATTACTTCTAATTGGAATTTGGAATTTATATCAAGCAAACAACTCTTAAGTGTATACTTGCTATCTTGCTTTTTCTACAATGAACTAATTATTTTATACTTGAGTAGAGATATATGCACTACTGTTTTTCATTTTTCCATGTCGAAACTCTTCTTTCTGCCTCGCGTATTTCAAGAGAGAGATGGGTACAATTAAGAATTTAAGCTTAAGGGTTTAGAGTTACAGCTCGTCTTTCAAGCGGAGATGGTCGGTAGAGATTATTCAATTACAGAAAATACTCGAAGAAGCACGCGTAATGAAATAGCCGTCTATAACTGGTTGAGATGAAGAAGATCTTGTTGTAAGATGTAAAAGTAGAACCCACAAACAAGATAAAGGTATAGAGTAACGAGTGTGGGTTGATATGAATAATGAATTAGCCAGGTGAGTGATGGAATGAAGGAGATGATGTATTTATTTTTTACTTACCGGTTTGATATCCCGATGAAGAAATCCCACATCATGGATACTCTCTATAGCTTTAAGGATTTGAAGGCCTAGTCGTAAACTTGTCGAAAGTGAGAAGGCTCCTCGAGGTTGTGCTCTACGTAATTCGGCCAAATTTCGCCCTTGCAATTGCATAACCACGTAATTGAACCGCTCATTGCGTCCACACCCTATAAACCGGCATACATGATCCTTTCCTGTGGAGAAAAAGACATTCATAAAATTATTAGTCCGTCTGATATGATGATGACACAGTTCAAGTATCTGCAAATGGTTAAAAAAGAGTTTCTTTCATTGGATCCAGCCAACCATAATAATAATCACATCACATAAGAGTTTTTTTATTCCGATGAATAATGTCGTCCCAATCGAGAGCTGAGAGTAAAAGTTATCCTATCATCATTATCAAGATCTGTCAAACCATCAAATAGGTCAACAAAATTGGGATTCAGACTTTTTAACGCCTCATCCCCGTTGAGTTTACGAGATTTTAAGCGTGTCGAAACCCAACTTAATTACTACCAAGTACCAAAGTTTTCCTTTCGATTTAGGCAGTCACACTTAAGTACAAAGCAAAATAAGCACAGCCTTGAATTTTAATATTAATCTTCTGAGAGTTTTGAAAACTAACTCATCATTATCATTTCTTCATAGAAGCTTATGAAATGCTTATTAAACAGAATTCCAACTTCCAAAACTCTCTGCCACTCCTCTTCGCCCAGTTTACTACTTGAAGTGAGGAGTAGTCCACGTATTACTCGTTCATTTATCATTTTTATACTTCATACGTGGATTTCACTTTCATCCACAACTAAATTTTTCTATTCACACTCTCAAACTTGGAAACTCTCATGTTGCTTTTTCCTTGAGACTTGAATATATGAATAGGAGACAGCAGTTCTTCTCTATATAAAATACTTCTTGTACTCTAAAAAAACTCTCGTTGTTGTAATCTATGGAATGTGAATGAAAGATTATTACGCCTCCCTATCCCACCCTCATCATTCGTATATATAATATTCCCTTGTGCTTTCACCGAACGTGCGTGCTGCCCTAATAAAAACCTTATAGTTCTTATTTCCATTTAATCTCTCGGGAGTCATCTATTCTCAATGAAAGGTCCGTTACTAATAATATCATCATGGGTTCATGACTTGTGTGTGTGTGTGGAGACTTTCACTTACTCTTAAATGAGTTCACTGCACAAACACACTCCAATAACGAAATGATGAAGACGAGATAGTCCTAAATTGAAAACTCTCTTATTGCTCGCCTCTTCCATTTAAGTTATCTGTCACAGAGTTTCATCATGACACTTTCCATCTCATAAAACCCATTTGAACTGGTTGAAGAAGAGTATAGAGCATGATCATCAAGAAAAAGAAGACACAAAACGGAAAAACCAGGCAAGTGTCATTCTCTGAAGATTTTTTTACTGCTACTCCTCGATAAAGTAACTGCTGACGATGGTGGATATGGCAAACTGATAAGCGTAAAGTTGAAAGTGGCGTATACGATTATTGTAAAATGCAAGCAGTCTTTTGCACGTATCACTCGTACTCACCTCCTTTAAACGAAGTACTACGAGTCTAAAAATACTCGAATACACTCCGTTTGCTAATTTTAGCCACCTTCGTTCGAGATTCTAACAAAAACACGTCTTAAATGCAACGAGCTTATTTCTTTTGCTTTTGCTTCATGTTTATATGATAAACGAGAGAACTCTTACTTGTCATAACGAAAACGTACACGTTTTGATTCATGTTCATTTTAGCGTTTTACTTCCAGTGAAATATTTATGGAAGGCAGGTTCTGTCTTTCTATGACAGAATAAAATCTTTCATTCATTATTTTAAGTTTTTCTGGAGTTTGAAATGATGTCTTTGAATGACTATTTAGTATTAGTAGTCCTGCTGCAAGGAATATTATACTTAGTATCACTTAGGTTGTGCGCATTGAGACTTTGAGACAGCTACAACAACCTCAAACTTTCATGGTGATCAGGAAAGATACGTAGGAAATGATGAACTTTCCTGGATCATTGTCAATATTTCGTTTTTTGCTTATACAGTCGTGAGCCGCAAGATTGAGAATGAAAGAGCAGTTCCGTGTTTGAATAAGGTTGAGTGACAAGGATATCAAATCCAGGAAGGCTTAGGAAGATAGGCAGGAATGGAGAGATAGAGGAAATGACAAGACGGGTAAAACCACTAACTCATACCGGAAAAAGTTGTTTAAAGTCCAAATTATTTAGATGATGATACGGGTGAACTACATATTTCTCCTAAAACAAACAAGTTGATTGGAGCCGTAAAATGAGATCCAAACAAACTATGTATATATATCCCCACCACCACTACCAAAGCTAACAAGACGCATTTGTAATTATTATTACAACTAACCATGTGTCCGGAACTTGGTTTAATGAACTATCTCCTGAGTCATTCGCAGTCTATTTGCAGGCTTTCTATGAAACTGAAACTAAGTCACTTGGTACCGCAAACAAACAATAGTGTGCTAACTTTTCGTTAGTAACATAATATATAACATTGTACTTTTATGTTTTAAGGGTAATTTGATATACACTCATTGCTGACTTACTACAATATTGTTTGTAGGTTAGCCGAGTACATTAACATTTACATTTGCAAATGTTAAAGAAACACTGGAGATGGGGTATAAGAAAATTCATCACATTTTGATAATGGGATTTCATAAGATGCAAGAATTTCGCAAACTTCCTTACATGAACTTTACATCAAGTTCCTCTCTTCTTTTGCAAGTCTTTATCTCTTCGTAACATGATTCATCATAAGAATATATTAATATATATAGTGAGCTTAATTATATGTAGGAATTTTCCTTCTACCATGCACACACATAGTACGATGGGGCAATTAACTCCTCGTTATACTTTCAACTCATGCAACGCGGAGAAAGATCATTCATCTATCATCCCTGTCCTTAAGTGTTTCTTCACATTAAAAGCTAGACACAAGATGTAATATAATTCTCCCAAGAAAGTTTCTTTGCTTTTATTTTCCCAAGACCAAGCAGACGTATTAGATAAGGGTGATAACGATGCTTCATGGAAATGTGTTTTTGCAATCCTCGCGTCTCTATATAGAATGCAACGAAGAGTATATGAAAACTTTTTGCACACTTCCGTTTGCCTTTTCTCAACAACTATACTATAGACTTCCTATTGCATTTACTATTCCAGGCTGTATATATATATTGCATGTAAAGACTACCCCAAATATAGTACAGTGATCGTCATGCATTATAAAATGTCTGTAGAGGTTCTGAGGATGCATGCATATAGGATGTGGTAACTTTACTTTCACCACTCGAGCTCAAATTCAAGTGCCTCGTGTGCAAAATTGCTTGATGGAAGATGGGAAATTCAACAAATGAAAGTGCCCAAAGGGTGGAGCACCTTTTCTAACAAATCAAAAATACCCGTTATGGCAATCTGTCTCTCATAAAACATTTTTGATATATAGTCTATACTCAATCGTAGCAAGGACTTTCTATATAACCTCAACACACTTCTAATAACTTTGATGACATGCCTCTGAACAAAACGCGAGAGATAACTCGACCCTTCAGCTTGGATAACTTGGAGATTAAAAGCATTAGGAGAAGTATGGCACTTCGAGTAACAATTACACTCACAGACCTCTCTTCTGTGATGTTGTCTGAGAGTCAAAAGTATTCGCGTATTAAACGAGAAAGAACACCCGAGTGATTTTCTGGCTGGTTTCTCCCGGTGTTCTAAAAACTTATATAGGTGGATAGTTCAACGGCTCCATTATTGCCAGTGTGGAGTCGTTTCCGTGAAATGAACCAGGAACACAGGAGAGAGAGTTCCAAAGGCGATTCCCATCTCTTCACTTTTTATTGTGTTGTTTAACAGGAATATATTCTGCCTTACAATCTCCTTGTGCATTTGTAGAACACACACATACACACACGGACAGTCAGCTTGACTTCTCACAGTTCTCACACATATCTTCACTGCTCTCTTCTTAGTGACTTCCCATTTTTACTTTGAACAGAACGCGATTCTTTCGTCGTTTCTTATTTCATCTCAAATATTCCTTTCTCAAGAACTCTTGAGATTATGCTACAAGAATTTCAATCAGTATTGAAAGAATGCAAAAAGGCGAAAACACAAAAGCCATCTGAACTGAATCTAGGCGATCGTGTTGCTATTGCTGTTGCTGCATTCAGTGGATGAAACACACAATAAAAAACTATCACTTTCATTTCCTATTTTCCGATTCGCATAAACATCTTCTGGGTATCCCAAGTTCAGGAAAGAAGAATGGAAAGGTTGGCCAAGTGTGGGTTCATCATACGCGATCATTGTGTTTCTTACTAAAACAACGGAGATTTATGCTTTTTCTTAAGCATTTTTTTTTGTTTTCTTCTTATTCCATGCGCAGGCTTGTAATATTAGGCTACTTCCGTTTATTCACATTTCGGATGTTACATATTTATTTCGTTTTGCTTGCAGGACGCAGTTTGTACGGATATTAATCAATTTTATGAGAGAATTGAAAAGACTTGGCAGAAACGATAAATCAAAGCTGAATCAAAAGATAATGAGTAAAATAAACACGCGTATAAATCATTGCAGAACAGATTTAATTTTCTATCGAGATCTTAATTCTGTGTAAAAAACGATGAACTGGATAAGTTCGATATAATTGCACGTTTGCCCATGAGACCTTTCAAGTCATAGTATTAAGTGGTGCGTTCAAACTGAAAACTAAATTTAAGATTAATTGATACACGTGTACTTGGATTGGTTGTAATTAATTGTAAACTTTATATAGAACTGAGGGCATATACGCATATCTCTTTTGGTGCACAAGGAAGTCAATTGAATCTTGGAATTGCTGGTTTGTCATCCGACAGCCAGCTGGCTACAAACACTGTACAGTTCTAAATGTACTACGGACAGATTTAATTTCCTTATTACATCATGCAATGGATCTCTTAAACGGTGCGGTTGTGAAGGAGCCAAACTGTCTGATTTCTATCTTGTTACTTTTAAAAATAATGATGTATATAAAAGTTACAAAAAAAACAGTTAGACTTCCAGGCTCCAGTTGGATCGGAATAAATCCTAGTTTTCTTCTACACAGATCTCTAAACTATTATTTTGAATATGTTAGGAAAACTTGTTAGAAAATGGAAATTTATTTGAAGCATTAGATCACACTTGCATAGACACACACGTATCTGACACAAATGACTGGTTTGAAGCAAATAAAGATCACTCATCGTGAGTTCCGTACCGTACCGTATCGTGATAACCGTATATCATACTACTATGAGCGTGCACCTCAAACTTGGTTACTGGAAACACTTAATGTAATCTGCTAACAGGAGTTTATTCTATTACTCTTGCACTGTAAAGTAGGTGCATATACGTGCTTGTAATGCTTTACATCGACTCAACAAAAGTAAATATATCATGGCAAAAAGGCAAACCACTCTCCCGAAAAGAAATTAGAGCGTGGAAACAGAACGAATGATTCTCTTTCCGAACAAGTCTACATATATACACACGTCTCTCTTTGATTATCACGGAAGTTATTCATCACATCTTCACATCATCCAATAAAGAATTCCCGAACCGAATACTTAACTAGACTTCATCTCCACTTCATTGCGTTGGGACTATGGGAAATCATAAAACTCGAGAATAGTCAAATAAACTCAAATCTAACACGCACACACTTTAATATACAAATTCCATGCATGAGATATATCTCTGAGCTAGAATTCTATATAACTGCCGGATTCTTCTGAATGTATAAAACTTTTATAAGTTTTAATGTAAATTCTGATAAAAGCCAGAAACCACTTGAATTCATATGAATAGTCTCGACTCTCGAGACACTTCCACAGACTCCACTACTGATATACTACATGATACGAGTAGTGCACTGTTACAAAGTCTACAATTAAACAAAGTGACACAGAAGAGGAAATTTCCCGAGTAGGAAGTATATATCGTTGTGTTTGAAGAATACCCGAGATTTTGTGTAATATAAATAATTCAGTAAAATGACTTTACAGATTCGTATATGTTCTTGATCTATTTTAATGTAAGTGCTTTCACCTCAACACTTCCTTTTGAAAGGGTTTAACCTCATGAAATATACATACGTGTACTCTTATGTGTTACAGAATGGCTGATCTGGATGCCATCATTTCACAAGAAGATTCTCTCGCATTTCTTACCTTGTAATTTCTTAAGGACGGCCACTTCCATCTTCAGCACCTGCTTTGGCTGCTTAGCCGACTCCACTTTGAGAGCAACTTGTTCCTTCGTGACAAGATCTATTCCTTCGTAAATCTCTCCGAAACCTCCACCCCCGATTTTCTTGGCCTGTTGAGCAAAAAAACAGTTTTGAGAAATAAATTAAAAGTAATGTGATCTGTACTTTACTGCATGACTAACATTTTATACTGTTGTTCAGTTTAACCTTCAACTATATTTTATTTACCATATGCATTACACACACGCTATACATAAGCAAGGCGGAGAAAGCATCTCGATCTACCCTTTCCATACATCTCTCTGCTCAATTTATGTATATTGCAGACTCTCTCTTGAGCATATGCAAAATAGTATTACGAGCAGTTTCACCATTGACCATGTATACATTCTTATTGTAGCGAAACCTTATCAACATATTTATTAAGGGAGCAGTCTGAGACAGTAATTGCATTGAACTAGTCACATCAAGGTCAGAAGTCCAAGAGTGAAAGTGCTGCTAACAGTGACAGGGAGAAATATGAGGTTCCATAATAAAATGATAAATTACACAATAGACCTCTGCCAGAGATGCACAAGCACACACAAATACACAAACGCCTTCTCCAATTTATATTACATAAACTTCCTCTTCATCTGACACAGAGACAATGAGTTAATCAAATGACTGAGAGTCGAAGGTCTTCGCTTCTATACAATAATGGAAATGCCCACGCCAATTTATATTTAGTTGGAATCAGTGCCATACACACTGAACTGGACATAAACTCAACAGACAGCAAGGCTGGACACAACACGCGGAACAAGAATTATTGACTTTTCTTCGTCTTTCTAGTCTCTAAAGTGAAATCCCTATTGTCTCGTCATTGCGTGACCGAAAAGGGAACATTCGTATAGAACCGTAATATAAAGACACCGTATAAAAGCCTATAGGTAGATGAAGAATTCCCAGTGAAGTTTTTCCTTCAACTTTGTCTGTATAAAAGCCTTGTGGCAAAATGCATCTCATGAAGAGAGAAGATTCGCTGCACAGATTTAGATGAGGTTTAAACACATGAACATTCTCAAAGAAAAGTTCGCGAGAGACTTTTTTAATTCTTTGCCTGAAGACCGCAGGACCTACCAATCCTATATGTCTAATATATCGTCTGTTTGAAATTAAAGGCAGATAAGAAGGATATATATATGCTTACGAGTTGCGATTCACAGACGTCATTCTTTAGGTATATTTGTAGATTCTATGAAATTGTCACATGAAATGGATGAAGCGCTGTTGGTTGCTTTAATATTTTCATGGTACTTGTCAAAGTGGCACTCTTCCACACTCGCTTGTTGTCCATATTCCATATTACAATTTACAATATATGTATAAACCATCATTAGACTCGACTTATGATCAATACATCTTCCTCAACTACAAAACATATTCATCACGTCAAGGTTGTAAGTCTGCTAATTACCTTTGCCTTGTGTCTTTTGCAATTTCCAAAACATATATTATATACTTTCCATTATGCTCTTTGTTATTGGCAAGCTTCATACACTAACTCTATTCTGTCGTATCTTGCATATTGCGCATACCTGTCATTCTGACTTTAGAACTGACTGAGCAATGATAGTATTTGGGAATTTTTTAATTTATCAATAATCATAAATGAGAGTTGGGGAACTATATAGACAAGAAGTAGTTGAACAAGGTCGCGATATTGAAAGCCAAAGTCTCTCTACGTGACTGGATACACATTGAGGAGACCCATGGATATTCACAAAGAACATAATGAGTATTTAAGGATCGATAAGTCGATTTTTCGTCATGTACAACAAACCCGGTTTTAATCCGCAGTTATCCCAACCGTAATCTGATTTCCAAGAACAGAGAGAGACGAAATCTCAGAGAGAAAATTTGTGGCCAGACTAGTCCTAGTTTATTTTATGCACTACAGCTTAACGATCAGGATGAAGCTATGAAAGGATCTTTCATGTCGGATATTCATGAACTTCTAACTTCCTAAGACAGAAACAGAGAGGAAGTCTTCTCCACGGAACATTAAGTGTGTGCACAAGCAATGTCCCCTACACTTTCTAGTCTCTACACAAACTCTTTCCTTTTGTTAGAATTTTAGTCGTGCAAAGTGTGCGATCATCATCAGAGCGTATGTAGAACATGTGGAGCATTCACATGAAAGATAACACCACACAATATATAATATGTAGGTTGAGTAAAACTACCCTGCACAAGATTCTTTTCGAGAGGATGTCTCACTGGTTTGAATGCAAAAAGATGAGTATATATTGTACGGTGTGTGTGTACTGTCGTTTTAGAACTAGTAGTCCCCTTGGTATATGAAAGAATATGTAATTCTACTTTCTCCATGCTTTCTCCATACATGCATGAAGACACGAGTAACCTGAACCAACCTATGGACTAGTAGAGAGAGATATGGCTACTTACAGATTCAACTCAAATTGACACAATTGCTAAATTGCTTGTTCACCAAATACAGTCCTACGCTATACTTTCAATTCCAGTTCCTGTGGATTTTTGAAAGCCCGAATGAACAACAAGAACGATATATAAGACCTAAAGGAAAGAAGTGCAGAGAGGATTTTAGTTTTACATTCGAATCAGGGTCCAGGGGTTTCTTCAATCGTTTTTTGGTATGACTGACATTTAATCATGTTTTCTATTTGACGAAAGCTGTTTTCCGAGAAAGGCTAAGACGTAAGTATAAATATCATAATATTTATAATCTTCAAAAGATGTTTTGAAATACTGCGAGCTTACATTTATCTGGAAGTGAAAGAATTATCTGAAAAACAACATTATGGGGTTTTCTTAAGATACAAATTAAATACTGATCTCCATAAGCTGCTTTGAAAGACTCTTATTCATGCTTTTCGAGGGAAGGAAGGGCAAGGTGCAACTATTCGGAAACAAACACTTTGAAGCGTTTTTTAACAATTTCACAGATGACAGTTTATCCACGAAGTATAGAATATTTTCTCAGGCTTTTAGCACAGAGCAAACAAACACTTTTAGATCTTCAAAGAAATGCCCTACAGGTAATCTACAAAATTCCCAGAAGAAAAGATTTATTGATTTGTGGAATAAGCTGAGAGATGCTTTTGTCATATTAACAGAACTGCGTCATGCTGTGTGCTTGAGTGTGTGAAGGAAACTTTCTTCTCTGCTACTTTTGAGCCAGTCCAGATTAAAAATAGGAAGCTCTATAACCATCGTTTAATTATTTTTCAGCGAGTTCTCCGTCCGCAGTAAGAAAATACTGTTTGCTTATTTGCACAAGAGTTTCCAAGAAGAAATGTAATTATTTTTGAATTTTAACACCACACAACAGGATGAATGACAAAAGGAAGTCTGTGCACATCAAAAGTAGGAACATAAAGCCTCTCGTTTGAAAATTTTACTAACAACTACCAAGCAGGGAAAGGCTTACAATCAATGTTCACACAAATATAGCAACAAGAACTAACAAGCAAATAGTTCGAAGAATTCTAATTTAAAGTTGGTTGTGCAATCTATAAGGATTCTCTTTGGTTCTCTGTCGTCAGTCGTCGCCCAGCAAAGAAAGCATCCAAGGATGAAAGTTTCTTTTATCACAAAATGCCATTTTGCATTACAATCACGAACTCACTATTTTGTGAAAATGTATCTTCCCGATCACCACACTCTCGTTGAGACAGCGTCTTTTAGAACTCTGAACTATCATTTAGGTATGTTTCTTCTTCGCTAAACAAATTCCCAGGCTGTCTTTGAACACATTGTACTAACAAGAAAGGATTCTGTAAGACCCAGTCAATAGAGATGAAAGATGTGAATGCGAATCTTCGTCATTTCATGTCTATAACTGAGATTCGAATAATACCAAATGAAATAAAACATTCCTCGTAGGAAGATATCTCTATTTGCCCCTGCCCTAAAAAGAATACAGGGACATAATGACAGAAACATTCTGTCAAAGATTGTTGAAAATTAGTGATGTACTATTGTGTTTTCATTCCTACAAAAGATAAACCTACAAATCAAGTCAGAGAAACTGTCCCTACTTTGATTTACTATTGACTTTGTCTCGAATGAAGCAAGTATAAATCCGATCCGGGTAAATGGGAAACGCTGAACGTGTATGAGATCCATCGTTACATGCAATTTCTCTGATTGCCAAACTCGTTACAACAAATTCACTACAGTACAAAGATAGAAGTAGCAAGTCTTTGCTAGTGTGTGTCACACTTTGGACTTTGGATTTTATTGTTAACGTTATTGTACAACACAACTGCAAAAACTTTCTCCAAACCAGACCAGACTTAAAATAAGGAGAGGAAACTTCTGTGGAAGCAATTGAAAAGGGCAGAGCTAGATAGTGACAGAATGTGCACACTTCTCATTGAACTATTGATAAGATTTGTTTCGAAGGAAAATGTTCTAACCCATCGATTCAGAATTCGCGTTTAGGTTGGGTGCACAAGGTTGGCTACTAAGTAAATTGATTTAATCCGACAATTTAACAGAAAGGGATAGCATGGAAAATAGCAAATGTGGGATATGAAATGTTCCCACGACATATTCTCTAATTGCGCGATCTCGTCTCGGGGAACTCAATTAATGGTCGAATAAATATGTCTCAATCATAATGGCAAGCTGCCTGAAATCCTTATAATATTAGCTACTAGTTTTACTCACAGTCTGAATAGAACAGCTTAAGTGTAATGGTAATTGAGAGGCTTCCGAATGAAATCAGAAAAGATCTGTCAGCATTCAAGTCTTTTGCAGTCGATTGGATTCTAGAGAGAAAACCAACTCTCACATCTGCTGACCCAGCTATGGGGCAATTAATTCTCGCAGTGACTTAATGGTACTATTGAAGGAACATTGGAAGTTTAGAAGTGATTCTTCTGCTAAGGCCAAAATAAGCTTTGTGACCTTGGTCGGAGATTTACTCACTTCATCAAGCCTTTCTCTGTGTCAACATTTACCTTGGTGAGAAAGGATGCTATGTGAGTTCTTTCAAGTAAAATCGCACATTCCTTACTTTTTTACAGGAAAGCAATGATCATACACATGACACATAATGGAGCATATATACATATTGTAAGACACACGACTACTAGTCTATTATTCCGTTTCTACGTAAGAGACAATTGTTCTTTAATCTCTTAGTCAACAGAAGGCCAACCTGCTTCCAGTTTTCACCGGATGTGAATTACAATAAGAATACTGTATGTGTACTTTGAAACATGATTACAGAACGAGACTTCATGACATCCGAGCCATCGGAAGTGACCAAGGACTCCATTCTAACTGTAGACGTAACTAACGTAAATATATATGCACTCGCTCATCGGGATAGTGTTCTTATCTCCGAGTATTTGTAATCTTCGTTATGAAATTCGTATATCTCCAGTTCAAGTAGACGCATATATATGCAAGTTGACAACTCATTGTGAGTCATTGTGATCACGAGCTATTCCGGTTGTATTATGCTTGAAGGCTATTTTGATCAAAATCTACCTCTGAGTACATTACACAATCAAGGGTAAAGTAACAAAGGAGTGGAAGTTAACAAAAATCACCAAATCTTGAATCAATCATAATTAATAGCATTGCGTTTGTCCATCGCACACCAAGAGAAGTGACATAAATACATTTCAAAGTCCTCATAGTGGTATTAGAGATTAGAGCACCTAAAATTCTTCCCTGATTAGGCGATTTATCGACACTAGATCAAATTTTAAGGATATAACTTTTTAAGTACTAAAATCAAGGCACTGGACCCCTGCTATCTTTGCACCTACTTTACGTCCCTCCTATACGACCTTCTGAAATGTTTTTTATTGGTAATAGCATTAGTAGAAGTAGCAAGGAATTGTGCTAATTGGTGCAAGTAATTAAAGAGAGGTTAAGGGTTTTCAACGCTAACTAGACAGATTATTTTAAAGTGCGCACGGCCCGGCCGAGGGAGTATATAGCTGGATAGCTGGAAGCTCCAGTCTCACGCTCTCCCGACCGAAAGTTCTGGATGAAAGTAATATTATTATTGAGAAGAGTGACCTGTTTTCTCATGTCACTGGAATGACCTACGTGTACGCTAACTACTAATTCGTGAACTTTGAACCCTTACTGAGGACCACTTTCCTACATCTCCAGTGGAAATTAAAGACTGTCTGTGTATAAATAAAAGAAATAAAATAAACACTCTCTACTCTCTGATCATTCTTATCTACGAAGGTTTTCATTATCGATTGCTTCATGTTTGTACTGTTCATGATGTAATGTATATCTCAAGTAAACGTAGATCTGACCTTATTTCTGTCACTAACGATTCATTTTATGTTTTTGAAAA
>Ga0194135_10000523_pt1 | contig 22678 bp, 31 predicted proteins | sample LitLau_LLRF_2013_FD_134024 | JGI IMG/M metagenome (GOLD analysis project Ga0194135, IMG submission 134024) | Freshwater sediment microbial communities in response to fracking from North America - Little Laurel Run_MetaG_LLRF_2013 (version 2) | ecosystem: Environmental > Aquatic > Freshwater >...
GTCGGAGTGAGGAATGAAGAGGCAGCGAATGTCCGTTGTCCCATGATGGGGTTCATGGGGTGTAAGGGGATCCTAACCCAACAAGAAATTAAGGCATCAGTGACGGAGCATGAATTCGACGAATGGCTGGATAAGTCTGTGAACGCTGTTCGACAGGAAATGAATAATATTGTGACTTGTGCAACACCAAACTGCAACGGGTGGTATGAAGCTGAAGAAGGACGCAATATATTCCAATGTGCGATATGCAATGCTCAGAACTGTAATACTTGCAAGGTGAGAGGCTATAGTGCATATTCATTGTAACAAGTATTTTGGGCCAACTTTACACAAGTTTTTCGACAATTTTTCGACAGGCGATTCATGATGAGTTAGATTGTGATACATACCAAGACTTAATTAACTCTGGAGCCGACGATATTCCGAGTTTGATGGAGCGTGTGAAAAAGTCTGGATGGGTCCAGTTAAAGCAAATGGTCTTGGCCCACGTAAGTCCTTAATGTATGCATTTTAGAAATATTATACTTATCATTTACTATTTATGATAATGATTATGAAGGGGCCGGAGGTTCTGGATAAGGATTTAATGACGACTGTCACAGACATCCAATGTGTGATATGCTACAACACAATACCTCCCGGAGATGGAATTATTCTCCACGACTGTCTGCACACTTCGTGCAGGTAACGAAAATAACCATAATTTTATCATAGTTTGCGACAAACTGCGTTTTGTATTAAAATGCTTTCATTAGAGAGTGTCTTGTGAATGTCATCAACCATTGTGAAGGACCAGAAGTAACATGTCCTTTCACTGACGGTAATATCTCTTGTGAAAATACATTGAAGCCTCGGGAAATCAAAGCTGTGAGTAAATAAATTAGGTTTCAAAATGTGAAAAATGCTTAACCACCTTCAATTTTGTTTAGCTGGTGTCTGCTGAAGAATTGGATCGCTTGATGTCAAAAGTGGCTTTGGTAGCTGAAGGGATAACACCAAATGCATTTCATTGTGTGACAGTAGACTGTCCAGGTTGGTGTGAAGTTGCAAGTAAAAAAGTCAAAAACTTCCGGTGCTATGTTTGTGATAAGAACAATTGCTTCAAGTGCAAGGTAAATATTTAATATTTCGCCACTCTATTCTATTGATTTTTTAATTCAAAATGATTTTCAGGATTTGCACGAAGGACCTTGTGTAGATTTTAAAAAGCTCGCGAAAGATGCGGACAAAAAATCTGAGAAAGAACTGGAGGTATTTTTAGTTGACCATTCAGTATCAAACATTTTTGACATTTTTATGACTTGTAACATATTTTTATGCTACACTTGGTATTCAGTCGCTTATGAGGAAAAAGAAGGTGCAGAAGTGCCCCAAATGCTCACGATGGATTATGAAGAATGGAGGATGCCCTTTTATGAAGTGTACCGTGTGCAAAACGCGTTTTGTATGGCAGGGAAAACCCTACTAAAAATCGAAACTGTTCCGTGCAAGTACAAACTGTAACATTTATTCCTTTATGACGCCATCGGGACTGAACAAAATACTGAATAAATAGACTGATCGTATCGTAACTCTGAATAAGTCACCCACCGCTCCCTTTTCCACGAAACGCACGAAGTATTCTCTCTGAAAAACGGACTTAATTAAAATGATGAATATTTTTCTAGTTTGTAGAGTAGAGAAAATTACCTGATGAATGTCTGAAGTCCGCATATCGAAGGGTATCTGCCAGTTTGAGAGGGGTGGGGTTTGTAGTTGAATGGCTCCATCGATTAATGGACTCAAGAATAGCTTCTCCATAGTTAAACCCAGGGGACATTCCTGATTGCGGAGGCTCTGTCCCTAAAGTGGTCACAAATGCTCTAAAGTTTTCTAAAATCAAAGGATCGTCTATAAGGACGTTGACAATTTTCCAGGTGTCCTGTTGGTTCATTTTGAGATGTATTACAGGTGTTTGTTGGTGAGCAGACAATGCCGAGTTTTAAGAGTGAATGTGACCCAAAGAATGTAGGCCATTCGCTTTTGTTTCGCCTGTCCTAGGCATTCTGCGTACATAATCAAACAATATATTTATCTGATAAAAGTGACAAGGTGTACGGAATGATAATTTTGCGTGAATGGGGCTGAATGTAATTTGGTAAGTTTGCCAATTAAGTGACAAGGACTTCGCCAAAGCCCCGCAATATTTACCAATATATTGATTTCCTTTTTTATCAAATCAAAAATTCAGGATATGCATTGAACTTGCATGTAATTTCTAATGATTTTTTGTAGATGCAATGTATCATTCTGATTGACTCGAAATATAAATCCCAATTTTCCTACAAGTGTCATTCAGACCAAATCATAATATTTAGCTACACTTCCTTACACATGCGTTGTCCTCAAGATAAGTTATAACAACTGAAGTCAACTTTTCTTGCGTTGTCCTTCAGGTTTTATAATGGCTTTTAGAATTTAGACTTCAGGTCAATCTTAATTGAATGATATTTACCAAGGATACTTTTAAACACGGTATATTATAGTAAATTGTACTTCCTGTATCCTCTCTCTTTAGGTCGATTAGTCTATGACATTTTGTTCTCAGCATTAATACTTGCCCTTACGTAACTTAACCTAACATATTATGCGATAACTATTCATGCATAATATAATTTATAACTTTTGTCGATTTCCATCATGTTCAAAACACTCTCCAAAAAGCTTCAACTTGCCCGTTCGAGAATAGCTTTGAAAGCGAAAACAGAGGAGAATGCTGCCTTATTCGTCGAGCCAGAATATCAATTAAATTATGCTTATTCCAAGTCTGCTGCAGTCCTTATGGCGTATTTGGGATTCAAACAACCCAACAAACGTAGATTAGCTCATCTCATTCCGAAGGACCGAGCTGCATGGCTTGAACTTTTGTGCAATCTGGTTCTTAAGAAGACTTCCATTCAGTATCTTTCCGATAAGTGAGTCTTCTGCGCAACTTTTCTAGCTATGACGCTTTCAATGCATGATTGCGTTTTGTCACAAATTTAATGTGATTTGATTTTGTGTAGAGAACTAAAGAAAGTCATAATCCGAGCAAGGCAAAACTTAGGAGGACCAAACACTCCTTACAAAAGGGACCCTGACGCCCCCGCCTGCATTGATTGGAATGTCCATCAAGTTCTCGAGTGGCTTAAACACGCTGGATTCCCTCACCTCGTTGAGACATTTAAAACCAATCAAATCACTGGAGTTCGACTTATCTCTGTTGACTGTTCGGCCCTCAATCAAATGGGACTGAGTAATTTGGATGAAATGCGTGCAGTCACCGCAGCCATTCGCGAACTTCTGGACACACCACGGCCTAATGGACTGCGAGCTTTGATGCGAATTCCAGCTTATGAAAATTACCTCAAGAAGCGTATCAAAACCGGAAAAACTTATGATCTCCTCACATTCGCCAAGTATTGCAAGGAACAAGGATTCACCTACGCTTTCCTCAGGTAAAGTCGTAATTTATTTCACATTTATTGCCTTGTATGAAGTCTAGTCTAAAAGTTATTATATTTGTCAGAACGAACAAAAATGGAAATATTCCTTGCACTTGTGAAGTCCGCATTGTTCCTGCGGGAATCACCGACGACGAAGAAGACGACGGAGAGGAGAGTGATGAAGGCGAAAGATCTCTTCTAAACGCTCCTTCAGTTGAGTTCACAGTGCGGAATCTCATCCTTCGTGACCAAACAGTTTCAGCTCTTATTGAAGCAATCATGGAAAGTGTGTTTTGCGAGGATCCTGAGCAGCGGCAATACGGGAGACCCCTTGCAAAGGCGTTCGAGGTATGACCCCTGCAGTTTAGTTTTTAAAATTATTTTTTTAAAATATAAAATTAGAATATCATATTTGCTCTTAGGAGGAACTGGATAGCGTCACTAACGGAATGACCCGTGAAGAACGACTTGCGTTCACAGCAGAAGTTATAGAAGCCCTTATGGCTGAACTTCTTAGAACTGCAGAAGTTCTTCGAGACATTGAAGAACTAAAGAAACACATAAAGGAAGAGGTGACTCCAGAGCGTGTCGAGGAATTGAGGGAATGTGCAGACATCGTGTTAGAGACAGTGATGCCCATAGCTGGTCTTGTGGCTTTGGGTGACCTCACTCTCGAGTCCATTTTCCGATCAGATCCAGAACTAGAACAACTCGTGGAAGACGTTGTCGCAGAAGCTGAAGAAGCCACGAATTCCCTTGTCCCTGAAGCGCTTGCTTTTGTCGATAGTCTATTGAAACTGGCTATGGAACAGCTTGATGAAATGGACATTCCTTACTTGACAGAATCTGACGTTAACAGAACTAAACCAGAGCTCAATAAAGTAAATCCCAAATCAACAATTATCATATAAGAGCTAGATATACCGTCTACTTTAATATTCGTTTGTGTACAGGAATATGTTGGATTCGAAAACGACACTGGAATGGGAGTTCAAACGGAGAAGAAATCTCTCGAACAAGATGACAAGGCTCTTATAGAATTCTTCCGTTCTGGGATATTTCCCCAGTCGCCACCCTTAACAGGTGAAGGTGAAGAATAGAAAGAGGGTACTCAATCAAAAATAATAATCACACTTAAAATGTCGAATTATTCGACATGCAATTTGTCTGAAACAATGGACTGAAAAATTAAAAAAGTAACTTGAAATGAGGTGACGCTTTCCTGTCCGTGTGTCTTTGTTCAGTCTGTCTCTCAATCTTGTTGACATTGCTCGCGCGAATTGGTTGCATTTGAATTTTCGCTTACTTTTGCTTCAACACGAAGTTGTTTACATTTTTCGAATCATCGCCTTATCCAATCGATTGATAAGCTGTTGCCGTTGAATTGTGATAACTGGCCCTGTAGGGTTTCGATAAAGAATGGACAGGCGACCGTATTCATCATCTGCAGGGTCGAACCAAATGAAGCCTAGAACGGTTCCGGCTCCTTCAGGTGGGCCTGGTGCACCGGCAGGAAGTCCTGCAGTAGTTCTTGAAGATGGACCCTCTCAGGCACGTGCGGCATTGGAACCAAAGATCTACATCAAAATAGACGAATATGTGGACAATTCAATAACGCTAATAATTCCTGTCGGAGGATTTGAAGTAGGGGAAACGAAATTAACGAAAAACCATTGTCTGAAGATAAGGACGATCTTGGAAGAGAGGCTCGGTTGTAGGAAGCAATTGAGAATGGTCCTTAGTAGGGCTTTAAGCGTTGCTCATTTCAACAGATTGTGGGAAAGTGTGTCGCCAAATGCAGCAATGTTTGATTGGAGGGACCCTAATAATCCCTCGAGGACGACTACCTTCTTTGTCAAGCGTGTCAATAAAGGGCAACCACAACCAAGACTTCCTCAAGGTATCAGCAGAGGAGTCGCTCCTGGAGGGCCTGGGCCAAGGTTACTTATGCAATCAGCGACCCATCTTCAGCCACGAGCTCCAGGCTCTTTAGCGTCAAATCTAACTCCAACGACAAGGCTCCCAGCGTCTAGAAGCGGAGCTGGTTCGACCACGGCTCTCAGATATTCTGCACCAGGAGTTGGTCAAAGAGCTAAACCGAAATCAAAGCCCGAGGTCATCGATATAGAGAGTAGCAGCGAAGGAAGTGAAGAATATTCTGTTTCTGACAGTTCTGAAGATGATGAAGAGGAGATGCCCAAGAACAATAAGACGTACCTGAGTTCTCAAAAAAATGTTTCCAATACAGTTGGGAAACCAGATAATGTAGGGAAAACAATAAAGCCGGCAAAAAAGTCGATTCCTCAAGCACCAACAGGGGAAACGCAAGCTGTGACTAAATCTTCAGATTCGAATACTCCTGCAGGATCAACCTTACCAAAAACCAATCAAAGTAATAAGCAAGATTCTCCCAAAACTTCAGTAATGGTGGTGAAGGGGGGACGAGTTATTCAAAATAAAAAGATACTTTGGAGACTTCCTGGGAAAACCGTTGTGCCGTCGAGAAAGAAGATTCAAACTTTTTATAGAATACCCAACATTAGTACCTTTCAGAAAGCTCACTTCAACCCTAAAAAGGTTATTTCGTACGCATATCATCCATTTCTAGGGAAAGGATTTGTTGTAGCTCTACCTCCTTTAAGAGAAGAAGACTTGCTTCCCCCTCCAATTAAAAGTAAGAATCTCTCTTTTGCTCAAATGTAATGTCTATTTACCGACTTATTAATAACTATCTATGATAATCTGTTACTGTTTTAACCTCTTAGAACAAAAGAGTCTCACGGGATCAGGAATTACTGCACCTGCTGCAAATTCTTCTAAGAAGCCTCCAAACAAAACAAAAAAAGCTTCGGAAGAAAGCAATTCATCTTCAGACTCTGAGAATGACCGTCGAAGATTACGATCAAGTAAGTGTGCATAGAAAAATACAAGCCTGGTGAGCTTATTAATCAAGCAATATGTCACGTATGAATTTTATTAGGACAAGCAAAAGCTAAGAATAATTCATCAATCCCCACTAAACAAAACAAAACGCCATCAGCTCCAGAAAAACGACCGACTGATGGAGAAAGAAGAACTCTTCCTGACCGGAAACGAGTCGTATTACAACAAATGACTGATTCCTCCAGTAGCAGCAGCAGTTCTAGTTCGAGTGACAACAGCTCTTCCAGTAGTGAATCGGAACCAGAGTTTGTTCCGATTAATGAGGAGGAAGCAAAAGCCATTGGGTTGACAAACAAAACCACGACTAAATCTCGGAATCCATTATCGTCCAATGATACTAATGTTAGATCTAATTCATCTAAAAACCTCCGTTCTCAAAATCAACCACCACCCCCACCAGTTAGGAAATACGATAAGGGATATCCAAGTCAGTCAATTAAATTAAATCATGATTGGCGTTCGTATGGTTTATGGAATTTTCAAGACTCATACAATGTTTACTATGTTTTTATCTTAGGCTTTGCTCAAATTGACCCCAACATGCCATTGAGAAAGGATTCAGAGGGTCGCATTTATTTTGACACTACTTCAAGACTCAAGCCTTCAGAATTTCATACAAATGAAGATACCTTTGTTAATTGGGATAAATTTGTTCGTAATGAAAGTGGAGTTGGAAGCTTTTTCAAAACGATTTTACGTCACAAGCAATCGCTGTGTTTTTTAATTATATTTCACCTCACCTATGATGAATATACAATTGCTCCTAAAGTGGATAGAAGCATAGAGGTATTAACATCATAACAATATTTAAACTTTCCATGATACAATTATACTTATCTTTGCAGTTTTTATCCATTAGAATACTCATTCAATCTTGTTTTCTTCTTCTTTTTTTGCAGTTATGCAGCAACGGCACTGTCAAAGTATTTTTGGAAGAAATCGACATAACCCAACTTTTCTTTTCTTTCATGGATATTCGTACTAACCACGATTTGATGGCAATGCTTCTTAACTTGCAACACGCCTATACATGCCCTGGTGCCGGAAACGACCTTAACTCCATTCACATTTGCCCTGTTGGAGGTCACGTTTTAAGAAATGGACAATGGTTTTCTGCTAGTTGTAAAAAGATTGTTTTCGACCCTGACCACGCATTATTTAAAATCAAAAGTCGATGTGGACCCTGCAATACCTTGAGGAAGAATCTCTGCATGGAAAAAGTTGAAATAGAGAAGTCTAAAAAAACAATTGAAGTGTCAGATCGAAAAAAACTAAAGAAAGTTCAAAAGTCAACCAACACAAAGATTATCCGAGAAAAGCCGCCTGAGCCAGCTAAACTTCAACTGAGAGAGTCTTTAACAGATTTTTTAAAACAAATGTGGCGTGACATGGGGCTCACTGAATTTGAAGAAGAAGCCCAGCAGGAGACTGATGAAAAGCCCTGCATTGAAAATGCGAATGGAAAATTACCGTCTGAAGTAATAGAATCTTCCAGCGTGCCTCCAGTTGGCGAAGAAGTAAGCGTGACGCAAGATGGTGGAACTGGAGTAAATTTGCCAATTCAAGAAGGAACTGAATTGCCTGCTACAAGCGCAGTGTCAAATCACCTGCCAATATCTGAACCTGCTCCACCACCCGTTGTAGCCAATTCTATATTCGAGGAACTCCCAAACTCTCTCAATCCATTATTTCAACCTCCTCCAATTCCATCTAATACGCCTGACCTACTAAATTTGTCTGACTTAACCTTTACATCAGCTGAAATGAATGCCATGATTCCTGAAGATTTTACAAGTCTTGAGATGATGATCAACTCGTCTGGTGAAAATTCTTCGTTACTCTTTGGAGACACTCCGTCTAATTCGTACGGTCAGAACCACCAACAGATGCAACCACCTATGTCTGCTTATCCTCCTCAACAAGTGTCTAATCACAATTTCGTGTATTCACAAGAACCTATGGATGTCACTAGTACAACAGGGTCACTTCAAGGATCTATTATGTGTTCTGGTGTTTTCGGGGGTCCAGTTAATCCAAATATTGCAGTACCAGTGGATGAAAATCCGCCTGTGGTACCAAACAGTACAAACGACGCTGAGTCTTCATCACTCGCAGGAGCTATAAGCATGTCACTTCTCTTTCCTACGTTTGAAGATATGCTATAATTTATTAATTAAACTTTAATCACATTTCTACATACATCTAGTCGGTTTGTTACAATTTACAATGCATAATTACTTAAGATTAATTCCCCTGAACTGAATCAACGGAGCGAATAAAATTAAAGTTGTTTATTTCTATCTAAAAGACTGGTCGTGTTTTTGATTAGTTTTTTATTGATTCTCAAACTCTATATCAAAATTCAAGCTGCTAATTATCTATTAAGTAATTTTTCGTTTTGTTTGTCTTCTGCTGGCAGATGGGTTATGTTTATAGCTAGTATGAGTAGTAGTGTTGATAAGTATTCCGAGCTTTGTTACAATATATCCCAGCAGTTTCCAGGCTGTAAAGCCGAAGAATACCACCCCGCATAAAATGCTTGAGATGACATCAATACTGTGTATTTGTACAATGTTCAGATTCCTTGCAGCCGAACGAAGCTGTGGGGCTCCTTTGTGCTTCAAAACGAAATCAGTCCAGTGGACAGCACTCTGTAAAGGCTTTGAAAGCTTCACGCTGTCATGATACACCAACGATATTTCCTTCGCTGTTTTTCGAAATCTAAAAACCCAAAATATGCATGAATATGAACATTATCATTAGGTTTATTCATGGAAGACTTTTATCCAGTCTCACTTATTTTCTGTCAGAAGACGATTGATTGCTATTGCAAATTCTTCTTCATCAAGGTCTTTTAATTTTAAAGTTAACGCATAACCAATCTGTTCACCGTAGTTAGCATTTGTGATCTGATCGAAGAAAAATGGAAAGAATAAAACGGGTACCCCATGGTAAATGGCTTGCTGAGTACTGAGAGTTCCTCCATGAGATATAAAGAGTTTTATATTGGGATGGCCTGTCAAAAATTCACTTCACTTCATGATCTTTTAAAAATTTTAAATCTAATTGAATAATTCGCATACCAAGTAAATTTTGCTGAGGTAGCCATTTTCTTAGTAATACGTTCTGTGGCACTTCTGCATCTTTCATTGCTTCCAAATCCCATTTCCACACAACTCGTTGCTTCAGTTTTGAAAATACTCTGAGGATCTTTTGAATGAGTAACTGCGGTGCAGTCGAACCTTTCAAGACGGTTCCCATACTAAAGTACACAAATCCATGCGTACTTGACCTAAAAATGTCTCCAGGTCCTGTATGATAAAATAAATATTTCCAAATGAAGCTGCTATAAGTATATAAAAATTTGACCTGATCTTGCATACTTGCGGTAGAGGCTTCGCTTGTCTGCAATGAATACATCCGATTTCCAATACATCTGGAGTAGTAGGTCTGTGATAAGTCGAGGTGAAATGAGTATTCATGAAGAACATGCTCGCATTTTTGTGAATCTCACTAATTCCAGGTGTATCTTGTCCCAAATACTTCCGATAAAACTTTTCCATTCGAGGTCTTTCAATGAACATCTCCTTTCCGTACATAAGCCAATTTACAACAAAGTTTACAAATCGCTCTGTGAATCCCATGATATTTGTATACTCCAGAAATGGATTCGGAACAAACGACGATGGAAATGAAGTTCCAAAATCTTCTACAAAATAACTGGGAACTGCCCACGGATCAAGAAGGATATAAGGAGCCCCTACTTTATACAAGATCCCGTGAAAACACATGTCCAAATAGACATTTGCAAAAACCAAATCGTATTTCTGGGAAATCGCACGTTGGAACTCTTCACTCGAGTACACTTTTTCGCAAATATCCAAAAACACTCCAGTATTTAAAAATATGAAAGCACTTGGGTGCACCCAGTTGGAAATATTAGAGAACTTGTCTGCTATCTCATTATATAGTGATGGAAGTAGAATCTTTACATTTGGAGAAGTCTGTTCTGGAACATCTCCAGTGATAAAGGTAACATCGTGACCTCGAAGACCCAATTCATAAACCAAAGGCTGAAAGAACTGTGTCTCAGATTTCCCCGCGATTGGAGTCAGAAATAGGATTTTTGCCCCTTCAGCTCTTCCTATCCAGAGCACTATTACTATTACAACTAAAGTGGTTATCAATGCAGTTTCAAGGAGCCTTCCCTTGATTATCGACATTTTTATAAGTTTGGAGACTTTTAGATGTTCTAGCGAGGCAACTTGTATAGATATTATATGCTATGATTAGTTTTATGTAGCAGTGTCAAGTTTTCAGGCAAGTGTGAGAATTTCTTGTGCAGAAGAAAGTTCTCGCACGCACATCCTCTAAAAATGAAAAAAAGCAGCGTGAGAAAACTTTATATAAGCGTTATTTTTAGTTACATAAGTTGTCCGAGTCCATATAAATCTATCGAATGAATATGATTTATCATTTTATTATAAAAAATATTAGGTTAATAAACAGCCCCTCCCCCATTTTCACACTTTAATTTAAAACAATTTGCTAATTACGTGTGAGCTCCTCCCGTGAAATAAATCAGACTACAATTATATCCATAATACTTTCATGTTCATGCACACACTTCACCAACTGTGGCTTTGTTTGTTTTATGCAGAGGTAAGGGTTATTTCAAAAGTTGTATCTTCCTGTAGACCCTTCAGTGCGATGTAAATGTCCCCTGCAGGTAACGGAATCAATACTTCTTCTACACTTCCCGAGTACACTGCAACATTCACAGCTCCACTTGGATGAGGTTCTATGAAGTCCACATAAGTTTCCACCCTTCCAGTCACCTCAACAATCTTCAGCGTTACTGGGTCTCCCCCATCGATTTGATACTTGAAGTATCTCGTGTCTCCAAGTACCAATTGACCGGCAGTGACTCTTCCCAAAGGTAGCCGGGTATGAACGGAACACAGTGCCTTACTAGTTCGATATAAATGTTCTTGAGGGAGACCAAAAGTGAACTCGCTTCTTAGAACTCGTTCTGGATGATATTGGGCCATTGTTCTTAGCTCTCCGAGAACCCAAGATCGACTCAGACCAATTGCAAATGTATCAAGTCCTTCGTCTATTGTTCCATTCACCACTTCGTCTAAAGGACCAACAGCTTGTCCATCTGTGATGACTACCATTATCCTTGGTCCTTCAGCTCCTGGTGAACTAAAGTTCTTGAACATCTCCAAACCTAGTCCCATTCCTAATTCTGTTCTTGTGTATGTACCATCTACATTACGAAAATTAAAAAAATAAATTGTAGATATTACACTTTGAGTGAACTCTTATCGAAGGTTTTATTATAATAGAATAGTGGATATGTAGCAAGTAGTACATACCAGGTTTCGATCCATTAAGAATAGCGTCCCTCCGATCTTCTTGACTTGTAAAGATACTATCCAAGCCGAACACAGCAAGAATCCCCGTGTTGTACACGACGTAACCTACTCTGACATCTTCAAAAGCAAATGTGTCCAGGAGATTGACCATCCATTGTTTCGTATTGGTAAAGTTTTCTGGGTAGACAGTGCATGAGCCATCATGGACGAACACGATCTCCTTATACCCGAGACAACTAATGTTTCGAGAGTTTCCAAAAGTCTCCAGTTCCCGAACTAGTTCCAAAAACCTATCTGGACTGGTGGAAGAGTCAATGCGTTCATTGTAGAAAACTCCTTGATCTCGTAACATCAACCACGGTGGATACATTCCATTTTCCATGAAAGTTTCTAAATACATTTTGAACGCAATTCCATTTACAAGTGGTCTCATCAGTTCCCCACTTTCCCAAGTTACTTGTGACCAGTTTGGAATTTGTGGAAATAGTTGAGGGATTCTCGACCGGATTTCCACAAGCTTCTCACTTGTCTGAGTAATGCGCAATTGTTCTTCTGTCACCATCCACATTCCTTGAAATGCTCCTGTCTCGTTGTTATTAGGTTCTTCAAAAAACTTTGTTCCTACATAAGCTGAGCGAAACGAGAGGTCATAGTCATCTTGGAAGAGTCCCGTTCTGGAAATCCTTCGTAATACTGACAAGGCTACGTCTTCTCCAGAAGCTCCAGGTTCTAAAGTCAAATCTACTCCAATAGCTGAATGTATTAGAGTCAAAGTCAACGCTACCCAAAGCGAAAGAAGTAATTGCAAACGAAACATGGTAAATCTTCCAATCTTCGTATGGCCACGTTGATCCGGTTCCAGACTCAAAACGGCTAATGCGTATCAAGTTATATTTATAGTGCAAAACTTGCATGGTCTCTGCCAAAATGAATCCATGATATCCTCCATTGTTCTCTTATCAGGGAAGATTATGACCAAGACCTAATTAGATAAGATTCTTTACCTTCAAAAATATTCTCACGCTTGTCTGATGTGTACGATATCTTTCCCTTAAGCATAAAGATTGATGAGTTGCATTTTGAAAATGATTTAAAAGTGAACGCATGTGAGCTCATTTGTCTATGATCACTTCGAAATGGATTTGTGAACATGAATGAAACTGTTTGTTCATGCACTTGCTGCTGCTATGCTAATTAATTAAGGAGTTGCATCAACTCACAATGTAATAATAGCCTACAATTGCTGGAAATTTGCCAAAAATATTGGCAAGCGAATGAAATGTGAACCTCATTGCTTAATTGTAGAACAGTGTAATATAATGTGCGTAAGATACTTCACGACATAGGATAGGACAACACAGATTTATTAGTACTACATAGCTTATAGTACTACATAGCTTCCCAATTACAATATCAAGGACATAAGTGGTTTTGATGAGTGCAAAATGATTTAGTTACTCGTCATCTTTTGTACAATATTATCTTTCTACTACTCTACACTTCAACATCTTGTTAATTAAATTAGTTACATTTTTGTTCAAAAATGCGTCCTATAGTTTTACGAACAGTGACAACCTTATTTCGTGGTACATGTCGACAAACCCATTCTTCAGGACTTGTTCTTTCAGTTACATTAAAACCATCTTCGTATGGAGCTAATAAAAATAAGCCATCTTCTTCACATGTTCTTCAAGTTGTTTCCTCTATTCACACGTCCTCCAAAAGATCAGCTCTACCTCCAGCAATTTTGCTTTTGGTAAGCAAAGCTGCCCAATTTGGATCCGTTTTAATTGGACACTCTGCCCGAAACTGGTGGCAGACATTAACTCCTGAGCAAAAGGCAGCATTGGCAGCTAGAGCCCGAAGGAATCGCTTCCTTCTTCTTGGTGATCACAATTATTCGCAATTGTTATTAAAACTCAATGTTAAAGTAACTACTAACTGGTTGTTATAATATCACAGGCATCTTAAGTGGAATCTCGATAAGTGCCTACCTTTACTATATCACACACTTGGATGAAGCACCTATCACTGGAAGAAAGCGATTTCTTGCTTTCTCTCCTGAGCAATTCAATGAAATGTCTAATGGGCTAATGAAAAAAGTAAGCCTTGTTGCTAGTGTGGTTCACCGAACATTACTAAAATCGAGTCTGTTTCTGAAATATTATTATGTTTCAGCTTATCTCTGAGAATAAGAAGAATATCGTTCCAGCGTCATCCGATAATCCACTCTACCAGCGAGTCGCAGGAATCGTTCATAGGCTTCTTACATCTGGAAAAGCATTGGCTCATCTTCCTAACAAGGACTGGACCATTACTGTCGTCGATGATGCTGAACATTGCAATGCACTTGTACTTCCAGTAATAAAAAGATCTAATTATCCAATCCAATATAATCAATTAAATAAGATTCCTGTATTCCTACGAAAATCTTTGAATCTTTCAGTGTGGAAATATTTTTGTCTTCAGTGGAATTCTGCAATTATGTGAGACTGACGATGAACTGGCCATAATCCTTGGACATGAAATGGCCCATGCCATACTGGGTCATGGAGTAAGTTACTATATATTTTTAAAGTAACATGCATTTTTCAGATATGCCCAGAGTATTAAAGAGACTAATTTAATTCTTCATGTGCATAGGCTGAAAAGGCGAGTTTTCTGCATTTCCTAGACTCTCTGATGGTCATTCCTCTTGCGGTCGTGTGGACAATTTTACCAACCGACCTCACCGCAGTTCTTGGTCATAGTATAAGTCAATTTGTTTCAAGCATCCTCGTAGACCTTCCCCACAGCAGACAAATCGAAGAAGAAGCTGATGCCGTTGGACTGAACTTTGTCACTGCTGTACTACTGTCCCACTTTCCAGCATAAAAGTATGTTAGTATGTTAAACTTGCAATTATTTAAACAGGCTTGCTACGATATTCGTCAAGCTCCTACGCTTTGGAAGAAAATGAGACTTGCAGAAGAGAGCGACCCTGACGATGAAATTGAATGGCTTTCGACGCACCCGTCCCATGAAACCAGGGAAGCCTCATTACGGTCCTTAATTCCTCAGGCCCTTAAACTCCGCAGTTTATGTGATGTAATGACGGATAAAGACCAACTCATCACAATTCAGACTTTAAATATTAATTTACTTCTAATGAACCCTTGTTTTAGTGCCCGGAGCTGCAACCTGTTGATGAGGAACAACGGTTCATCGAGTACTCCAAAAAGCTAATGAAAACTCAAAAATATCTTCTTCGTGTCTCAGTATAGTCAACGCAGTTTGATTCAATACGAAATTGAATCAGGAATGATAAACACTCAATTCGATTATTATGGTTTATTTCGGTTATAATTAAAAATGTATAAAATTCTTCCGTAATTCTCCTTCAAATACACACCAGTGATTCAATTATTTACTTCTGTATCTTAACAGTAATGTCTATATTAATTGGAAGTAGAATTTACAAAGGTTAGTTTAATCAAGGTCAAATTAGATGAAGATAAATAAGCGTAAACGTTACAGTCAATAAAGTAAATGCTGAATAAATCAAATTAATATCATTTAGTCCGATTCTGAAAATACAGCTTGCTCTGGATCTTCGTCGTCTTCCTCTTCAACTTTTTCTACAATCTTCTTTCTGCCTCGACCACCACCCCCACCACCGCGGGGCTTCTTTGCTCCACGCACTGGAGTTTTCGCAACTTTAGGTTTGGGTTTATTACTAGCCGCTACTTTCTTCCCCTTTGGCTCTTCCTTGAAATCATCATCGTCGGATTCCTGGCTAGAAGGTGCTGCTGCAGCTTTTGACGATCGTCCTCTCCTGGATGGTCCAGCTTTCGGCGGAGGATCATCTTCGTCGGATTCCTGGCTGGAAGGTGCTGCTGCAGCTTTTGACGATCGTCCTCTCCTGGATGGTGCAGCTTTCGGCGGAGGATCATCTTCGTCGGATTCCTGGCTGGAAGGTGCTGCTACAGCTTTTGACGGTCGTTCCCTCCTTGATGGTGCAGCTTTCAGCCGAGGATCATCTTCGCCAGATTCCGATTCCTGGCTAGAAGGTGCTGCTGCAGCTTTTGACGATCGTCCTCTCCTGGATGGTGCAGTTTTAGGCTGAGGATCATCTTCGTCTGATTCCTGGCTAGAAGGTGCTGCTGCAGTTCTTGGCGGTCGTCTTTTTCTGGATGGTGCAGTTTTCGATTGCGTAGAAGGTGCAGAAATTCCACGAGAAGTTCGACCGCTCCGACTCGCTCTAGACAGCTCATGTTCTTCTTGATCAGAAGAATCTTTAGGCTCAGGCTTTATAATCGGCTGATTTGAACCCGTCCGTTGGCTTTGTCGTGCGCTGTTTCTAGTGGCTCTTTGGCTTACTTGTTGACCCTCCGCTTCTACATTGCTGGCTTCTCCATCAGTTTCGTTCATAGACTCGTTGGACGTATTTTTGCTTTTCTCAACTTCCTGCTCTTTCTGTTTCTTTTTCTTCCTCTGGCTTGATCCTACAAGTTAGTTTTATTTATTTCAGATTAATATCTTCGTACCCATTCAAGTACAAAAAAGGAGGACGCAATTGAAAAATGTTTATCTATAATAAATGACGTATTTTCGTATAAATGACAACCATGAAGTCAGCTAACCTTCATTTTCTTCTGAGCTGTTGTCATTTTCTCCATTTTGATTTTCTTGATTCCCTTCTCCGTCTTCTTCGATACCTTCCATGTCACTCGAATCATCTGCCCTGTTCACTCGTTCCTGAGCTCTATTTCCAGCGTTCTCAATCCTTTTAGTTTCCAAACACTTTTCTCTAGCATCTTCTATTTGTTTTTCAAAGTCCTCAATCTTGGTCTACAAAGAATTATAAAGCTTAAAGGCTTTCAGCAAATGCATACATATTAATACAGAATGTTAAAAACCTACGGCAAATTCGGGTTTCTCCGATTTTTTCAAAGTATCAACGATATTGATGAAAGACTCGTACACACCATCGTCATGTAACTTGTCGGCATACAATTGAAAGTTATCTTTGAAAAGTTTAAATGCCTTGTCTGGTAAGGGGAGCTGAGAAATGCAGAAGGCAGTATCTTGCCAAGATCTCTCATGGCCAGCAATAGCAGGACCTTTAAACCGCGCCACCAGTTTCTCCACCAAACCTAAAACTTGCTTTTCTTTGGTTACGCGAACAAGCAGGAATCTAGTAACATACAAAAAGGAGTTACACCGTAATTTGTAATAAACTTCGAACTAAACATTTTACCTCATAATTTCTTGGAAAGACTGCTGGCTCAAATCTTTCTTAATAGAAAGACGAGAAATCACTTCGGGAACCGCATTACTCATTACATTATCCTTTTCAGCACACGTATTGAAAAAGTCCTTGGCCATATCGCGAATCTGACCATTACTGTCACACAAAAGAAGGGCAACATCGGCAATGTAATCCCGAACTTTAACCATGTCACCTAACGCCAGATATGTCATGAAGTCCACACATGCTAATTTCACCAAATCATCGGTCTCTTGCAATCTATAGACGCAACGTAAATTTAGAGCGGCTCTTTTCGCATAATAGTAATAGTAAGTTATTTTAATTGATATCTCACCCTTTGTGAACAACAGCGTTGCATGCTTCCATTTGGTTCGGGAATCTTATGTTGAGGACAGTGCATTGCTTGACCAATTCTATTTTTACCAGGGGCGACTTAGCTTCACTCCAAATTGCCAGAAACGTCTACATCAAAAATGAACCCAGTCAATCATCTACTATAATATTTATCTCGGAAAATAAAACAAGCATTCCATCCAATGTGATGATTCTTACCTCCATATGTTTGGATACTGATTCAGCACTCACGGACATAATCTTAGCTAATGCCTTAACACATTCAATTTGGAGTTTCAGACTTTTCAGCTTTTTGAAACTTCGACAGAAATTCATCGTCAAGATTCTGGAAGACAAATTAATTCATTAATGCAAAGATAAACATAACATGCATTTTTTAAATACCTGAAATGACGAAAGACTCCAGAGTCAAGCATCTTGTCTATGTAATTCCGAACCATTTCTTGTTCAACGTCATATCCGACATTTCCAATCATCACGTCCATTTCATTCTATTTTAAAATTCCAAAAAAACGGTTTAAACAAGTGTTGTCAAGCTTAAACTTACACAAGCATGAACTTCATTTCGTATGACGTACATTAACCGTGGCATTTTCTGCACCCGAACTTAAATGGGAAGACTCTGTAATGCTGGTGGAGGAATCTACAATGCTAGTAGATGTATTTCTAACGCTGCGGCCGCTGCGGGCCGAGCTACGAGAAGAATTAAGAATTTCTGAGCTCTTTGAGGACATATTAGAGTTCAGAGCCTTCTTAGTTTGCTTTTTCTTCTTCCCTCCCTTTCCTGTACCTCCGCCATCATTGTTTTGGCCAAGTGTTTTTCGTCGCTTCACTTCTGGCAGTACTACGTTCTCGTGAAAATTTATATGGCTTCCCAACATTGACCGAAGGAGACTTAAGTATCTGAATAAAATTGATCCAAATTAATTAAGTTAATTGATGTGATAATAACTGGGTTTAATAAATAATCCTAGTTGAGAATTAACCTGATGTGTGCTCTTTCCGTTTGCTTTATTTCACTTGTTGGGGCAATTTTTTCTCCATCTCCAAACAAGATAGAGATAACACTGGTAAGAAGTTGTTTTGTGAGATCTTGAGGATTCCACGACAGTCGATAAATGATCTGTAATGCCAGCTCAGCCGCAGCTGGAAAGTGGACATCCATCTTCATGTTTCCAGCAATTGTGATTCCTTTTTCAAGCATAAAAATCAAGCGACTCCATAGTGGATGGTCAGGCGAAAATCTACGTAAAGTACATTTGTTTATAGAAATAGTGCATGATAAGTCATGATATTATAGTCGCCTGCTCAGGATTTTTGCTCACCTGATTGTATCGTTGATATCGCTCTCGCCTTTCTTGTTCTTCTTTAGAGAATGGAGAAGAGCTTCTAATGTATACTTGACGAGAGACATCCGGTTGATTATTGAGTCATCACTAAATCCTTTCTCCACAATAGTAGACATTTTGTCAAGGATTAAGCTCCTATTTGAAGCTCCAATAATTCCAAGAACAAAAATTGCACTTTCGGAATCTGATTCAGTCCATTCACTCGGTTGATCAGAAGAAAATGCTTCCCATAAGCTCTACAACATCAACACAAATCAAGCTAGTTCGTGAGGTATGAAAACTGTGACCATAAAAATATCAATGATACCTGAATCACTGGCTTGTTAATCTTCCGACATTTATACATTTCCGCAATGATTGGCTTTAAATGTTCCTTTACGGTAGGAGTAACAGTTTGCAGCAAACCAAACAGCTTTTTCAAAAATTCGACGTGGCTGCATAGAGTATATAATCAAGTATTTATTATGTTCTTGATTTAAATTCATCTTGCAGTAAATCAGAACTCACGCAATTTGTTCATCTCCTATGAAAATCGACATGAAAGCAGGCAAAATATCACTCGCGTTACTTGTTTGCATGTGGGAAATGGCCTTCACAACACTGGCGGTCAACTGAGATTTAACTGAATACCCGCATCGAACAAGAAGACCTACTATATTAATCATCTCTGAACGGTCTGCCTCACTGCCACAATCCAGCAAAGATGCCACACAATTAACTACTTCCGGTAGTAATTTGGCCATTTCAGCACAACCCTACAAGCACAATGAGTCGTTAGTATTACAACATTTTTACCAACTTATACCTTACAAACTCGCCTCAAAACACTTCAGTTTCTTTCGGGCTTCTTGTACTTCTTCAGTTTCAGAATATTTGTTCCTTCCTGACGAGTCTTCAGTCGATTGAGATATAGTGATGCTCTCTTCTAGCTCAGAACCATCCCCATCCCTGCTTATCTTGAAGTATTCCAAATACACTGTCGCAACTCCCATAGTTTCAGCAGCATCGGTGACTCCAGCGCTACTTCCAAAACGGTCAAAGGCTGTCCATAAAACAGTACAGGCTTCCCAGTACTTATCGTCTTTTAGCAATAGTGTTATAAGTTTCCGTACAGCTTCCATATTCTAACATATAGTCGGTTATTATCATATTATCATTCAATAGAATTCACCAGATACTTAAGTAGTACAGTGGAGTCAATTTGCGAATCTCACCTCTAGTGGTTCAAATTCTTCTGGAAGTGTAATAGGTCGTCGTTTGGCTTGTTCGAGAAACTCGTTGACGAGTCCATAAATTGCCTTAGCTTTGCTCGTATTTTTTACAAGAATCTCGAGCAAGTGTTTTCTAGCCTCGTCTACTTCATGTTGAAAATCGGGAGCAGCATTACTCTGATTGAGTATCGTAAATTAATCTTTGAAGTACTTAATACTGATGGGGATTTCAAGCATTATACATACCTTGGCAATAATGGGATAACCGCTGATTATAGCACAAAGAAGCGCAGCAGCGTGCTTACGTACAGATGATGCCTTGTCTTTAAGACGTGGAATAGTGTACTTGAGTACAGATGCAATTTCTGGTTCTTCTAAATCACCATTACTTATCAGCTTAGTCAGCAAAGTCAAGGCCTACCAAAGAGCAGCAAGAAGAGTTACTTATGCAAATTATCAAAATTTACCTCAATTATCGGACTTAAATTCTTTGAATAAGTCTATTGTGCAATATACCTTAGACCTCACTGTCGCATTAACATCTTTAGTGTGAAGAATGAGCATCCGTTTAATAAAGCAATCTCTCATGGTCCGATTTCCAGAGCCAGTACCTTCATTATCGTTCAGCCACCGCAGAAGACTCCATGCTCCATTCAATACAGCGCTTCTGATTGGGCCAGACTGTAAAATGCAAACAAATAAATGGTCTTAAAAACAATGCTATTATTATAACAAAAACTACTCACAATGAGCAGCAAGTCAAACTTACATCTGCGCCAAGGAAGTCAAGCAATGTGTTGGTAGACAGAACAACCATTTGCTCTTGAACACAAGAACATAACTCGGTAATAAACGATGCGTAACCCTTTTCAGCGTTCAAATCCTTTATGGGCATGGCCATAGCTAGATCATAACTTGCACGTAACGCTACTGGAACACATTCTCCCATTTCGAATTCTTTTACCATGATATCGATTACGCGTGCCACTACACGAGCCACATCCTCTCCACTTTTGATAAACTGAAAGAATAGTCAATTTATTGTTCCTGTTGCTCTAAAAATGACGGTAAATTATTATAAAACGAAGTTGTCTTACTGGAGTAATACGATTCAATACATCCTCCTGTTTATTGAATCTTTTCGCTAGTATGCCAAGAATCTTGTACGCTTCTGGTCCTGCAGCCAAATTTCCTTTTGCGAGAAATGTTTCGTTCAAATTCGTGCACATTGTCCGAATTAATAATCTAGGCAGACTGAATCCTCCAGCAACGTCATCATCCCATATTTTGTCTACAGGCAAATCCATCACTGAATGTAAGTCTTCTACCAGCATATTCCTTCGACTGTCCCATGTAGACCCGCTAGGCCCTACACTGTCTCTCGTCATTACAGGCGCGTTTTTCCCTCGTCCTTTCTAACTCACAATTTAAGAATTATTTTAACCATAAAAATATTCAATGAGAGCAATCAAAGTCTACCTTGCCAGATACAGCTACAGCTCCCTCATTTCCTTCACGAACTGCCTTACTTTCCATTCCAGTTAGAGCTTTGTGAACAAGATAAATGTGTACAGCAAGTGCCCGTCGGAATTCGAGTAAATCCTCAGGAGTCAACTGTTCGATTTGATTTTTGACAGCGTTCACGTCAGCCCTCAGCAATTTTAAAGCTATTACATACATAAAATCACATTTTTATCCTGCTATTAAATACCTACAAATAGGAACATAAAACGCTCCATTAAACGTACATTTATGAATAATTTGCACAGCTGTCCTGATGATGTCATCTGCAGGAGGAGGATTCCCAGCCACGGCATTTGTGATAGTTCCATAATGAGCGATTGCAAGCTTTGTTCCTTCGTCTTCCAAGCGTTGGTGAATATCTAAATGAATAGTACACAGGCAAACCATTCTTAAGCGCTCAGGTCTTTAACGATCCTACTCGCGACGCATCTAAAATATCTAAAATCTTGACATGACATCATGTCCATTCTTTGACAAACCATTGAGTCTGCTAACAGTGATTTCCTTCACAGGGATGTGTCGCAAAAGTTCGGATGTTCCTCCGTTTTCTTCCAAGAACTTGTCCAACAAGTCCACGTCCATTTTGCTTCCTTTCCAACTTCCGGTCGGAAGTGATGTTAAGCCAGCAACCTTACGTCAAAAGATTGCAGTATTCCTTTGTCCAAGTTCTACAGATCTGAAAGAAATAAACGTATCAAGATTAAAACACTTGTCACTGATTTATTTCTTAAAATTTTAAACTTTCTTACGACTACTCCCCTGAGTCCCTGTACGGAGAATCACTTCTTACAATAGTTACAATTAGATTTCGACTTACCCGGATAAAAACGCAGTATTTCGAATCCAAAGTTTACAGAGGAAAAATAAAACAGCTATTTGCATACAAAAGTGTCAGTTAGCCCGGGTTCCCGCTCTCGTTTCCCCCGTTTTTCTCTGTGACCCTCAGACTGCCTTTCCTCGTCCGTCTCATTTTCCCCCTCTCAGTCCCACACACTGAGGGAAAGCCATGTTAAAGTGCCACTAACATAGGGAAAGCCATGTTAAAGTGCCACTAACATAGGGAAAGCCATGTTAAAAACGCCACTAACATAGGGAAAGCCATGTTAAAAACGCCACTAACATAGGGAAAGCCATGTTAAAAACGCCACTAACATAGGGAAAGCCATGTTAAAGCGCCACTAACATAGGGAAAGCCATGTTA
>Ga0194135_10000524_pt1 | contig 22665 bp, 17 predicted proteins | sample LitLau_LLRF_2013_FD_134024 | JGI IMG/M metagenome (GOLD analysis project Ga0194135, IMG submission 134024) | Freshwater sediment microbial communities in response to fracking from North America - Little Laurel Run_MetaG_LLRF_2013 (version 2) | ecosystem: Environmental > Aquatic > Freshwater >...
GATATAGCTAATTGTGATAAATTAGAAGTTTTAGATTGTAGAGATAATAATTTTCCTGAAGAAATGCAAATTATTTTTGATAATTATAACACAATTCAAGGTAATGGTGATGATGATGATGATGATTATTAATACCATATAATAATTAATGTGTTTAAAAAAAAAATGATGAAAATTTTAATAATTTTTCTTTTTTATAAAAATGAAGATTACAAATATTGAAGATTTAAAAAATATTCCAGAAGGAATTACTGAATTGGATATTTCAAGTTTAGGACTTACAACTCTTCCTACTTTACCACAAGGTTTAACTGATTTAATTTGTAGTGATAATAAACTAACAAGTTTAGATAACTTACCAAGTGGTTTAACTATCTTAGAATGTGATAGTAATAAACTCACAAGATTAGATAACTTGCCACAAGGTTTAACTGGGTTAAATTGTGAAGGTAATAAACTCATAAGTTTAGATAACTTGCCACAAGGTTTAATTAAATTAAATTGTAATAGTAATAAACTTACAAGTTTATATAACTTACCACAAGGATTAACTACATTATATTGTATTTCTAATAAACTCACAAGTTTATATAACTTACCACAAGGTTTAACTGAATTATATTGTAGTGTTAATAAACTAACAAGTTTAGATTTACCACAAGGTTTAACTTCCTTATATTGTTGTGGTAATAAACTCAAAAGTTTAGATTTACCACAAGGTTTAACTGAATTAGATTGTAGTGTTAATAAACTAACAAGTTTAGATTTACCACAAAGTTTAACTAAATTACTTTGTGTTTCTAATAAACTCATAAGTTTAGATAATCTACCACAAGGATTAACTACATTATTCTGTTTTAGTAATAAACTCAAAAGTTTAGATTTACCACAAGGTTTAACTGAATTAGTTTGTAGTGATAATCAACTCACAAGTTTAGATTTGCCACAAGGTTTAACTCAATTACTTTGTATTGATAATCAACTCACAAGTTTAGATTTGCCACAAGGTTTAACAGAATTATATTGTGGTAATAATCAACTAACAAGTTTAGATAACCTACCACAAGGATTAATTAATTTAGATTGTAGTAATAATAAACTCACAAGTTTAGATATATCTAATTGTGGTCAATTAGAAGAGTTAAGTTGTGCAGATAATAATTTCCCCAAAGAAATGCAAACTATTCTTAATGATGAAAACTTAACAATTCAAGATAAAATTGATAGGTTAATTGAAGGATGATTAATACAGTATAATAATTAATGTGTTTTAAAGTAATTTTTTAAAAATTATTTTCTTTTCTTTTTACAAAAATGAAAATGAGGATTACAAATATTGAAGATTTAAAAAAATATTCCAGAAGGAATTACTGAATTGGATATTTCAAGTTTAGGACTTACAACTCTTCCTAAGTTACCACAAGGATTAACTAATTTAAATTGTGCTAATAATAAACTCACAAGTTTAGATAATTTACCACAAAGTTTAACTTATTTATGTTGTATGGATAATCAACTCACAAGTTTAGATAACCTAGCTATGGGCCCTGAAGGGCCCGACGCTGTCAAAAAAGACGCGCGCGTCTTTTGCAGCCTACCACAAAGTTTAACTTATTTAGATTGTGATTGTAATAAACTCACAATTTTAGAGAATTTACCACAAGGATTAACTGAATTAATTTGTAGTGATAATAAACTTAAAAGTTTAGATAACTTGCCACAAGGGTTAATAGCATTAGATTGTAGTGATAATAAACTCACAAGATTAGATATATCTAATTGTGTTCAATTAGAAGATTTAAGTTATGTAGATAATAATTTTCCTGAAGAAATGCAATCTAATCTGAATTTTATATGCTCACTATTAACAAAAATAAAAACAAAAAAGGTTTAATAAATTATAGTGCTTTTACAATTATTGGAAGAACAAGCTCCATTGCGTAATTTGCAAACATTATTTTCTAACATAAAAACAATCCAAGTAATTTTACACATATTATAAAGTTGATGTTTAAGATTATTGATTTCTTTTAAATCATCATAAAATGTTATAATAATTTGTATTATTTTTTCTTCTGTTAAATCACTAAAGGCATCGTAATTATCTAATTTTTCAGTAAAATCACGTAAAGTTTCAGTTAGCATAAGCCACTCTTTAGTATTTTTTAAAAAATCAATACAATTATCTTCGTTTAATGGAAAAACATTATATAGACTAATATTATAATCATCATCCATATCTTTTTTTGCAGAAAACCAAATATTTGTTGAAAAAGCATTAATACCAAAATTAATTAAATCATATATTATATTTCTCATTTAATCTTATATATAATGTTACAAATATATTACGGAGACCAAATAGTTATTGATAATAAAGTATCAAAAATAATATATTGTGATATAAATCACGTAATAGATAATTATGATAATAACTATATAAATACTAATTTAGATATAAAAATATTTAAACGTAATGTGAATAGAGGAGTTATAGAAACTCATAAGTGGCATATAGGTGATATTTTAACTTTTACAAATAAAACAACAAATGAGACTATGATAGGAACAATATATAAAATAGAGAAAGATATGATAGTTATAAAAACAGATATAGGAATGAAATATATAGATTTTGAATATAAGGGAATACCTCCGTGGTTAAATATACAACACAAAAAGAAAGAATATACAATAAAATTACTAAAAATAAATTCTCCAAAGAAGCCTAATAAAACAGAAAGGCCTAAAATGTTTTTTAATCATTTTTTAGATTGGTTTCGTAAAAAATAACTTGTTAATAAAGTATAGGTAATGTCATATTTAAATATATTTTATGGTGATAAATTAAGATTAAACAATCGATTAATACGAATAACATATTGTGATGTTGGTCATTTAGTAAATAAATCAAAAGAAACATATGTTATTGATTCAGTAACTAAGGAAATAAATGGATTATCATCTGTTGAAATAGTAAAGAGAAATGATAAAAAAGGAGTTGTGGAAACAAATGAATGGATGCTAAATGATGAGTTAGAACTTACTAATACACAAATAGGAGATGTAATAAGAGGAACAATAATAGAAATCGAAAAAGATATGATTATATTACAAACATTATTTGGTATTAAATATATTGATTTTGCTTATAAAGGAATACCTCCTTGGTTAAATATTCAAGTTTCTAAAGGATTAGTAATTGAAAAAAAACCTATATTAACAGAGATTGGTATTTTTGTTTTTGATGAAATAAATGAACTAGACTTAACTGAAGTTGTAGAAGTAGGTGTTAGAAAACATAAATTATATTCATTAGAAGACCAAATATATTATTTAATAGAATCAATATTATTTGAAATCCCGAAAGAAAAAAGAAACGCTAAAGTAATATTTAATGCTAATTATTTTGGAAAACAATATAAGAAACTACGCGAAAGCACTTTTATTTTTGATAGTTTGGGGTTGATACAAGGTATTAAAGCATTTAAACCAATAGAAGCAGATACTTTACCTATTAGTTTTCCTACATTTATTGGGTCTCGATTGATGAGTCCGGACGAAGGAAAAATGGAAGAATATTTATTTAAAAGTAAAACTCCTGTATTTAATTCAACAAGATACTTTAATCAATGTTTCGTTCGTAATGATAACGGATTAGTTGAAACAAATGATAATAAAATAATTCACGAAATTGATTTTAAGAAAATTTTATTTACTTCAAATACAGCGGTTGAATCACTATTATCAAAGGATACTAGCCAGCTATTTGCTATTCCTAACAAATTATTGTTTTTATATAATAATACAGCTTTCATAAATAAAGTATTTAATTCATCAAAGGTAATAATTCCATCATTCATAATAGATAAACTGAAATTATGGCCTGTAATTCCAACAGAATTAGAAGGACTAACTTTAAGAAAAGTTATAGAAAATAATCTACATAGTATTGGTTATAGTTATTGTAATGTTCCATATGAAATAATAAATCAAATTAGAAGTTCTGTAGAGAAAAATGTTGCTTTGTATAAAATAGAATTAAATGTAGCAAATAATGAAGTGATAAATGAAGTTATAGAAGTAAATAATATAGAAATTACAAATCCATTATATTATCCATTAATAGCAGCAAAACATAATAATAATAATACTACTACTGTTGAAAAGGATGAGTTTAAAAAAGAAGAAAATGAAGAAATTAATAATAATTCTTGTGATACGTTTAATTGGGATGAATGTTTGGTCCAAAAAGATTGTTTTAATACAAAAGAGAAATGTTTAGAAGATGCTGATATAAAACGAATAATAATAGGTGATTTTAAAAAAATGGGTAAGGATGTAGTTTCTGAACCAGATATTAGTAAATTAAAACAAGAAAACCAAAGATTAAATTGTGAAAAAAATTGGTTAAAAAAGAAAAGAGTAAAATATTTATTACAGTTTCCAAAAACTAATGCTAATGATAAAATAATGTTGGTGTCTCCATTTTTAGAAGAAAGAAATAATATATTAAACGAAAAAGAGAATGATATCCGTAGTCAGTTAATTTTAGATTTTTGTAATACAAAAACAAGAGATGCATCTAGTTCAGAAGATTCTAATTGGTTGTATTGCATTGAAACAGGTAATAAGTTACTTCCAGTATTTATTAAAACATTTGCGCAGAAGTTTATTATTGGTGTAGAAGAATATGAATTGGAAGTTTCAAGATTTATACAAATGAATGGTGTTTATAATGATATGAATCATACGATTGTTGATATAAAAACAGGTTTCTTTATAAAAAATATTGAGTTTATTCAAGAGAATGGATATTTAGGTGGAGAATTACAAGTAATTGATATGGATGAACAAAATAGTAATAAAATAATTGAATTACTTAATAATAATCCTCATTTAAAAACAATATATAAAACAATACTTTCAATTAGTTCTATAATTGGAGTTATTCTTAGTGAAGCACAACAATTTGTAACACTTCAAATAGCAAATCAACACTTTTATTCAACTTATATAACTGAAACCCAATATAGACAATATAAAAAGGCTCAAGAAAGAAAGGGTGAAAAAGCAAGAGAATACGAAGATATGTTAGGTTCTTTTATTTTATTTTCATCTGTTTCATCTCTAGCTGTAAATATATTATATGCAGTTCCACATATACAAGTGTCTAGAGTAGTTTCCGGATGTCTTACATTTTTTTCAAAAGAAAAAATAGGCAATTATTTAGCTTGTGTTTTAAAGAAAATGAAACAACCTAACCCAGTGTTTAATTCAATTTCTAAAACTAAGGAAAGTAATATTGTAGATGCGATTAATAAAACAATTGATACAATGGTATTATCTGAATACGCTATTAATTTAATAAAAGAAAGGGAATTATATGATGCTACTAATCCAGAAGCATTTATTATAGAGAGTAATAGCACAATTGGATGGGATAGATTTTTACCGTATAAGATGAATAATAATACTCAACCAACTAATAATACAGCATTTAATATACAAGTATATATACATCAAATAATTAATTTAGAAACTCCTCTTTTATTTACGAAAAGCAATAAAAATTTTCTCGAAAATGCTTGTTGTTTAGACACTTATAACCAAGCAATGAACACTCTTATTAAGTTAGATGGTTCCAAACAGAGACTTGCCCCATTGATTAAACAAGTAATGGAATCCTATCCAAGTAATAGTTATTGTTGTAATCATACAATAGCTCCTTATTTTCCAATTTACAGGAAAAAATGGATAAATCCAACTCCTCCATCAATGCTTGAACATACAAAATTAACCCCGATAAGTGTAGATATTTCATTAAATTACCCGATAAAACCAATAAGTAATATGGTAGCTCCTAAATGGGTAAAAGAAATATACAGTTATTTGGAAAATGGTGATAAATTTGATAATTTAATGTCGGTTCTCAAAGATAATATATCAAAAGAAACGGATACTTTGCTTTCTTATTTCAAAATTCATAATGATTTTAAAAGTATTGATAAACTGATTGTAAAATGGACAAAAAAGGATAAAATATTTACAAATGATGAAATAATGTTATGGAAGGATATAGTTCCATTTTGTTGTAAAATTATCCCAATTACAATAGTAAATAGCCATCATAAACTTCCATCTAAAATAACTCAAATAGAAAAAAATGGTTGGAAAGTAAAACATTGGAATTTATCACAAAAAAATTATGAAGATATACAACAGCTTTTAATTAAAGTTATTCTTAAATTTAAGAATTTTTATGGTAAAAAAACGAATAGTAAAATGGCATCTATTTTTGAACTTCCTATGTGGAAATGGGTGATTAATACTTTAAAACATATCAATGACCCAGAGTTAGTTTATTTGGTTAGTTTTAATTTATGTTTAGATGCATTTAATAAAATGGCCAAGATGGAATCAACAAATACAGAATTAATTAAGGCAATAATGACTACATTTATTGATATTAAAAAATATATTCTTAAAAATGAAAAAGAAATAAATAACCAAGTGTTTTTAATGAATCAAATAGAGAAAAATATGCTTACAGATAAATTACAATCGATGACTGAAGAAGAAAGACAAATGGATAATTATTTGAAACAGTTTAATCTTGGAGATTGGGGTAAAGGATTAGAAAAGGGATTGCGACAATATGATAAGCGTTTTTATGATTCTGAACGTGATTTTATAAATGCTATAAGAAAATCAAATATTGACCCAAATGATGATGAATCTGTAGAAAATATGTTAAAAAATAAATTAACAGATACAATTGAAGATAATGAATATGCAGATTTTTCAGTGTTGGATGAGGATTGGATGAATGGAGAAATGTCAGACGATTTATAATTGTTAATAATTATATTATGGGAAACTCTGAGATTAAATATGTTGGGTTTGATGAATTAAATAATCTTAAAGAAAATGATTTATTAATTAGTATTTTAGATATTCGAACAACTTGTTTTATTAACCACACTACTTTACCAATACAAGAAGAAACAATCATTAATAATATAATTAATTCATATAACCAATCTAAATATACTATTTTTATTTATGGACGCAATGGAAAGGATTATTCGAAAATACAAAAAAAAATTATAGCTTTAAACGAACTTGGATTTACAAAATTTTCAATATATACTGGTGGTTTGCTCGAGTGGCTTCTTCTAAGAGAAGTATTCGGCGAATGTCAATTTGGACTAATTGGTAATATTGGGAAAACTGGAATTATTGAATTTAGTTAATACACTGTTCTATTGTTTGCTTAATAGTTGTTATTCCTATAGTATAAGCATTTACCGTATCAGGAGTAAAACTTTCAGGAGATTCAATTATTCTTTTAATGTTCGTTTTTAAACGTTGAAATCCTGTAAGGTAATTATGCATTAAAGTAATACTTGAATGTGTTTCTCGAGGCATATTTGGTATATTACTTAGATATGGCTGCTGTAATACGCGATTTCTTGCAAATAGTGTATCAAACCTAGTATTAATCAAATCAAGTTTAGTCCTTGTTAAAATACGTAATAAATCCGTTCCAGAATTTGTATTATCACGAAACCCCCAACGTTGAGAGGCTTCAATATATAGTCTATTAATTGGATGACGTTGAATATTAACAATAACTATATCAATACAATTAGTTAGTTCATTAATAATATCTTTAATAAATTTCTGTGCAGATAAAAGATAATTATTAACTTGAATGGAATGTAAATTATTTAAATCTGTAAATACATTAAATACATTATTAATATCTGGAACTACTAACAATAATTCATCATTTAATCTATAAATTGAATTAGGGTCAATAAAACGACTATTTACACGATAACTGTAGTTTGTATTATTTTTGATAATATTCTCTCCATTATGAAGAAGTGGATATAATTTTTTAATTTTATTAAATCTAAATAAAGCCTCATTTGGGAGTGTTGCCCTTGTAAATGGGTTTTTATTATTATATTTTTCAATTACTTCTATTAATGTTTTAATTTCGAATCCATAAATTTGTTTTCCTTCTTTAAACGAAAATAAATCCTTAGGTTTTAAAGAACTTAATGGTTCCATTGTAAAAACATCATCCACATTAACACAATTTGATGAGTCCATATTAGCAGGGCCAAGAGACATAAAATAATATAATCTTAATTTACGTTGAAAATTTAGTTTTACTTGTTGTAATTTAGTTTGAAAATTCCTTTTGTTAAGAGGAGACATACACGATAATGGTATATGTTGTTGTATATAATTATATTTTATTTTTTTGAATAACTTAATTCCTCTTGATTCAATTGGTAAAGAATTATTATAATCCAAGTATTCCGTAGAACTGTATCCTGGCATTGAGGATATAAATCTCATTCTATCTTTAATACTATTTATGGTTTCTTGTTTAGTTTTCTTTGATGATAATAAATAAGCTATACATATAACTCTAAGTTCTGGTATTTTGTAAGTCATAAAATTAAAAGTATCATACTCGTGTGGGGCAGGGATTGTAATTAATCTATTTCTTGGGTTATTATTTAAATATAACTCATTTACTCCTGGAATAACAACCCACATATTAGTGTTGAATTTATAAACTTTATTGTCATTAGTAGTAATTATTAAATTTTCTAACTCTTCGTCTTTATATTTCTTATTTTGTATATTTGTTATTTGTATCGTTTGATTATTTAGCATCTATATACCTTTTAATCATAAAATGTTTATTTCATTTTTTTACATAATTACTTTTGATAAGTAGTCTTAAACTGATTGAGTATATAACTTGTGCTAAGTTTCTCTTTTTGAATATTTTCGACAAGGTTATGTATATTAAAATTCAGGGTTTTCTCATTTTTCTGGGCAACTAGAATTTTGTTATAATATACATCTTTCATATATAACGAAAAATAGAACAATAAAATAATTATTATGATTAATGATAACCATAAGTATATATTTACTGAGTGTAAATTAGTTTTTATTTCATTATTTCTAACAACTTCTAGGGTATTCCTAATTTGTTGAAGTGTTTCTTGTGTTATTAACGACATATTAATAATTAAGATAATAAAAAGCTAGGATAATGCGTTTGATTTAAAGAAATTTAATATTAATAAGTATCAAATGGTCAAGTCATCAACATCATCTGTAACTGCTACTGAAACTCAAGCTAAAGTATCTAAACGTGTTCCAAAAAATGAAGTCGCTAAAACTAAAGAGACTCTTCCAACTCCAAAGGAAGAACCAGTCGTTGTTAAGGTAGTTAAGGAAAAGAAACCCAAAAAGGTCGCACAAGAATCTAAAGAACTCCCAAGTTTAGATGATTCTCCTTTAAAATCTCAATGCAATGATTTACTTAAAGAAGCTTCTAAGAACTTCGATGATTTATTATATTGTTTATCATCAATTGTTTCCACTCTTAAAAAGGAAAATAAAGTTAGAGAAAAGGATAATTCTAAACAAATTAAACAAGCAGCTAAGGATGCTAGAAAGAGAAAACAATCTAATGGTAATTCAGGTTTTAATAAACCCATTCCCATCAGTGACGAATTAGCATCCTTTTTAGGCATTCCTCATAAAGAACTAACTAGTAGAACACACGTAACTACAGCTATTAATGCATATATCAAGGAGAAAAATCTCCAAAATCCTAATAAGAAGAAAAACATTATTCCAAACGAGGAACTTAAAAAATTATTAAATTATCCAGATGTTGTTACTCCTGGTGAAGAACTTGATTATTTGAATATTCAAAGATATTTAAAACCACATTTCTTAACTCAACCTGCTGTTTAAAACTCAACCTGCTGTATAATAATAAAAATAATATAAAAAATAAAAAATATAAAAAATATAAAAAATAAAAAATATAAAAATAATGTTATTTAACCTAGAATAATAAATGAACTATAATAAAAACTATTTTATTTATTATTAATGAAGGTTAGTATTTCAAAAGAAAAAATTAATATTTTTTTATCATTACTTTCAATGATTTCCAAGGTTGGAACTTCAACCAACTTATACTTTGAAGAAGAACGACTTTTTTCTCAAGGTATGGATGGAAGTCATACGTGTGTTTATCTTATGAATATACCTAGAGATTTTTTTACATATTATGAGTATAATCCTAATCACACTAAACTTATAACAATTAATTGTCTTAAAAATATTATTAAACAGATTTCTTGTTTAGCCCAGGAAGTTGTTCTAATTTCTTTAGATTTCGTCAATGAACCAGAAACTTTAAACATTCATTTTTTTAAGGAAAATGAAACAGATAGCTATGCCGAAATGAATATTCAACTAATTGAAGAAAATTCTGAACTCTTAGAAATACCTGAACAAATACCAGATGTGTGTGTTATTTCTAACCAAGAATTAAAACAACTATTGGGGATACAATTAAATAATTCAGAAAAAATTACATTTTTAACTGAAGATGCAGAGGAGGATATTACACTTATTGTTAAAACTTCTAATGACAACTATAAGCTTCAACATAAAGTTGAAAAGGAATGTATTCATTCTTATAATGAAAATACAGAACATCTAAATATTACTTTTTCTTCTAAACTACTTTTGAATTATTATAAATATGAAGGTAATAATGTAAATACTAAATTTAGTTTTACTAATGAAAATCCTATTATCATTAACCACCAAATTATTGGTTATAATGATGTTTTTATTAAAATTTACGTTGCCCCCCAATTTGATAATAATGATTAAAATCATTAATAATATCTTTTGGAAAATTCATTTCTTTCATTAATCTTACAGCCCCATTTAATAAACATATACCATCTGTTAGTTTTCTTGTATTTTTTTCCATTTTCTTCGTTTCAATTATATTATTCTTTAATAATCTCTTACAAACCTTATGATTATGTGTCGTTATCAACGATGTTATATTTGAATTTAATCCAATATACTTTATAAACGCATATTGAATTCTCTCGGCATCTCTTGCATTTGTTCCAGTTAATAGTTCATCAAAAATACATAAGATATTTTCGTTTGATACATTAAGTATTTCCAAACATTTTTTAAGTTCGGCTTGAAATAAGCTATCACTTACTGTATCTGGAATATTAATATATGCGTAGAACTTTGTATAAATAGGCGTTATATTTGTCCTATAATAGCCAACTCCCAACTGTTGAGATAATATTGAATTTATCATAAATGACTTTATCAATGTTGATTTACCACTTGCATTAATTCCTGTTATTACTATTGGTTTATCTTTTCTTACTATAACATCATTTTCTTGACAATTTACAATTAATGGATTAACACAACCTAACATTATATGATTACCATTTTTGAATAAAGCATAACTCACCTTTTTATCTATTAATAAATTATGCAATTTTTCAAGAAATAACATATACTCATTAAATTCTGTCGATACATTCAAAGATTCATTTAACTCATTATCCATTTTTGTCCTATACCATTCTGCTAAACATTCTTTTGATTCATTTGCCCTTTCTTTACAATTAAATAAAACATCTCTAACTTTCTTTATTTTACTATTATACACTGGTAAATTTAAATCCAAACTTAACCAATAAGACATACGTTTTACTGTATCAACTACATAATTATGTATTTTACTGAACTTTTCATTTATTTCTATACAATTCTTATGCCAAGTTATTACACATAATATGCTAAAATACAAAGATAAAGGCGTGTAAATAAACATTATCGCAGAACAAATTTTTAATACTATATTCACTTCAGGATTATTTATAACAGAAATAAAGGCATTTACAATATATCCTATCAATTCTTTTATTGTTGGTATTTTATCAAGCGACATTAATGTCGTTATTGCTTGAAATATATAAGGGGATAATATCATTAATGGATTAGAATAGATAATATAAGACTGTATTCTCTGATACAAAGATGAATAATTAATATATTTATCACATAGTAGTTGCATCTCTTCAGGCGCATTTTTTAAAATATTTTGATACATATATTTGGCTTTAAAGCTTGTTGGAGATAATCCTTTTTGTTCTTCTAATATATCTATTATCATTTCAACATCTACCTCTAATTTTGGAGGGGTTAATTTTGCTATTAAATCTTGTGTTTCTATTAAATACTCCTTATCTGTTGTATAATATAAGGATATACTTTTTGATAATCTTTTTGTTGCACCTAATTTTAAATATACTTCATTTAATTCTAGTTCTTGCTTTATATATAGACTTCCCTTTTCGTTTATTGGTAATAACATATAATTACACCAACCAAAAAGAAAAATGAGACAAACGCAGTTATGGCTTGTATATCCTATATGAAAAGAAAAAAGACAATATATTTCTCAAACAAACAGCAGGGAAATCAATGGGATATTTATATGAAATCTGGGTATATGACGAAATAGTTAAAGACAATATCTTTAGTAAGTATATAGGATGGCTTCCAAAAAGAAACCATCCAATAAATATCAATGTTTAAAACTTCCAGTTACTTCTATTCTCATAATCGATAAAGAAAACGAAACACAAGTTAATGAGCAAATGGATACTTTAGAAAATGCTATTATTCGCACCAACGCTATTACATCCAAAACCTATTTTTTATTACGATTATGGGTTTTACATAAATATCATAATAACCAAGTAATTCCGGAAATTACAGAAGATACAATCTTGATGTGTATGAAATCGGTTTTGATACCTTCTTCCGGACAGAAACCTAAAGGGAATAATTTAGTATTGTTTCAAGAATTCCAACAACTAAACGATTTCAAGTTAGAAGATGGCTGTAACTTATCTTCTATTTTGGATTATTATTCTACTACTATGATTACAGCCATTGAAAATAATATCAAGATGCATTTCTTCGATTATATTAAACGGTTTGTGAATTCGTATTTCAAACATATTTACCAAGAACAATTATCCATTAAAACATTCAAGAAACAACTTTACAAAGAACTCAATTTGGTTAAGAATGATATTATCAATAACACGCTTACTTGTGATGAGAAATATCATACTTGGATGAATGAAAATCGGTTTAAGATTGTTCCACAACAATACGATACCAGTTATTACTACGACATTAAAGCAACACCTCACAAATATTTAAAAAATATGATATTTATGTGCTTGGAGTTGGAAAAGATTGAAAAGAAATCGTTTCAGTTTTTTCCTATACAATCTAATGTCATTCCAAGACATATTCAAATTGACACAAAAGCGTTGATTGAATTATTTGTAGATACTGAAAAACACAAAAAACAAATAGATGTATGGATAACAGAAACTGAAGAAATAAAAACCGGAAAAAATAAAGGGAAACCGAAGAATAAAACAAAAGGTGATTTATACAATCACATAGAACCAAACAAGGATTTCATCTGGGATACATTTTTTAATGTAAAACAAACAAGAAAAGATTATGCATTTGACCACACGATTATTACAGATGGATATTCTGTTTCATTAAGATTTATACATAAAGAATGTGTAGAAGAAGAACAAGTAAAAAAGAAGAAAATGAAAGATGCAAAGAAATCATTACAAGGATTAACCAATGAACAAAAAGAAAAATTAAAAGAAGAAAAGAAACAGAAACAACAAGAACTAGCAAAACAAAAACGATTAGAAAATAAAGACAAACCAATAAAAACAAATAAACAAGAAAAGAAAGAAAATCCTGAATTCCAATACATAGATGATGTGACAAAAGAACAATTGGAAGGGAAACATATTTTCATCGACCCTGGAAAAAGAAGTCTATTTTCTATGATGGATGATGATGGGCATTATTTTTCTTATACCAACAGACAATATCTTAAGGAAACCAAAAGAATAAAATATCAATCACTGTTGAAGAATTACAAGGACAAAATCGGTATTACTATAATAGAAGAAGAACTCAATAAACAAAATTCCAAAAGTTGTAATATAGAAAAATTCAAGGAATATGTAGATGCAAAAATAAAAGCAAACGAAGAATTGATACCACTCTATAAAGATGAAAAATTTCGAAAATATAAATGGTATGCGTATATCAATAAAAAACGAACAGAAGATAATATGGTAAATAAAATAGCGAAGAAATTCAGCAAGGAACATATTATTATCATAGGAGATTGGAGCATAGGAAAACAAATGCGGAATTTCATTTCAACACCAAATTTAACATTGAAAAGAAAACTACAAGAAAAATTCAAGGTATATGAAATAGATGAATTTCGAACATCTTGTTTATCATATAAAACAGAAGAAGTGTGCGAAAATTTATACCTGAAATTCAAGAAAGACCCAAAACAAAAAGAACGAAAAATACATTCTATCCTAACATATCAAATGGAAAACAATAGGAAAGGGTGTATCAATCGGGATAAGAATGGATGTAAAAATATCCAAAAAGTATTTAATTTTTATATGGAGACAGGAGAAAGACCTGAAAAATATAGAAGAGAATACAAAATTCAATAAAATAGACTAACCATTACATAAATGTAATCGTCAAATATGTCTAATGCCCTTCGGGGTGCTTTTACACTATTGAGAAGGGAATGACAAAATTTTTTTATAGAAAGTTTTTCTTTTTGGTCGGTGTAATTATTATAAAAATATATAATAAAAAAATGCTAAATAGATAAAATGATAATCAATATATAAATATCTAATTGTATAAGATGACAAGCGAAATAGACTATTCTGTATTTACTGGATTAATTGAATACGGTATTATTGAACCATCTCAAGTAAGACTAAGTCAAGATACAACAAACACACTCCGTAATTTAATGAATATTGTGTGTCCAACTGTTAAGTTAATTCCATACGAATTTAAAAAGGCACAAGTAACTTGGAGAGCACCTGTATTTAAAGTTACTACCACATTAAAAAAAGAATTAAGTGAAGATGAACAAATATTAAGTAATATTCGTATATTTTTGAATAAACTTACAGATAACACATTTTTAAAAATTAGTGATAATATTGAACAAGAGTTATTAAAATTTAAAGAAGATATTCCTATTGATGTTGCTAATTTCATTGTAGATATTGCCACAACAAATACTGGATGTGTTGGAGTTTATGCAGAATTATACGCATTATTAGTTGAAAAATTTCCAAGCTTACAATCAAGTTTTATGGAAATAATAAGTAAATTTACTTCAGTTTTTGATGAAATTAAATATGTTGATGAATCAAACTACGACGAATTTTGTGCAATGACTAAAAAAAATAAAAAGAGAAGAGCATTAAGCGAACTTATAACTAAACTAACTAATATGAATGTTATAGATATTGAAACTACACGTAGTATTTCGTTAATTCTTCTTAAAAAATTCTTGGAATTTATTAACGAAGAAGGGAAAACAAACGAAACAGATGAAATTTCTGAAAATTTAGTTATTCTATTTAATGCTGTCAATAAAAAAACTATTATTAATGAATCTAAAACATTAAATGATTATATTATTGAATTTTCAAAATACAAATCAAAGGACTTTAAGTCATTGTCAAATAAAACAATATTCAAGTTTATGGATATCGTATCACCCAAAAAAATTAAAGTTTAACTATTAAATTTGGAAATTTCATCTAAATATTCTTGAAGTGATGAGTAAATAGTCCCATTATTTATTTTATGGGTAAAATTATTATTTCCATTCAAATATAATACACTAATTCTCTTTTTTCCAGTAAGTAATATCCATATATTATTATTTGAATTTTTACTATAAATACAATATTGATTTATTTTTTTATTATCATACACAGTTATAATTAGATTTATCTTTTTCATATTTGATATTAATATCCAATCCATAAGTGTAATCTCATAATTATCTGAATAAATATAGTCGTGTAAGGAAATAATACCATTTTTAAGTAATTTAACAAATTTGTTTTTATCTTCCTCAATGAAGTGGCTATATATAATTGGAGGGTCGATTTTTGAATATTCTATAAACAAGTCTTGGATTATGTCTTTCTTTGAATTATATGAAAAACTACTCATAATAGCACCGAAATTATTATTAAATATACGTTGAGTAACGGATGATGGAAATAAACGTGATATTATTGTTGGAATAGAAATATCCTGAAAACTAAAATCAATATCTTCATCTTTGTTGTCTCGTTTGTTAATTGGGTCAATTATAAAAACATTATCTTCTGTATTTTTTGTATTATCATTCAATGTCCAATTTGGCGCATTAAATGCAACTTCTAAAACAATAATTTCTAGTTCATCAAGTGAATAATTGTATATCTGTAATGAACTCTTAACATTATTTGTATTTAATAAATTATTTCTTAAAATTTTATCAGCAACTAAAGCTAAATGTAGATTTGATAATCCAGAAACTTCAATAATGTTTATGATTGCTAAAACTTTACTTGATTGTTTTAAATATTTATTATTCATAATTTCTTTAATTTTTTCTGTTTTAATTGAATCTATTGAATCTAAAATTATTTGCTTTGAACTCTCAAAATTTTTATTATCTTGAATAACTTTTTTCATAAAATCAATACGTTCTTCGTCTTTTCCAAATATATAACCAGTACTAACAGTTATTTGTGTTTTTCCATCAATAGAATAATCTATATCCTTCATATATTCGTTTTTTATATCATCCTTATTTGTTGGAAAACAAGGAATAAATATATTGATTTCAGAAGTGTATCCAATAATATCTTTATTTAAATGAATCATTTTTTTAGGTCTAAAGTTAATTATTCCTTTTGTTTTTTTATAAAAATGTTCTGCAATTTTTACTAGTTCATTGTAATTTAAAAGTTTAATACTTGATAAAAGTTCAGGAGATAACATTTGTATCGGTATCGAAGTTATTGGAGGAGATGGTTGGCAAGGCATCCAAAAGAAACTATTATTTGGAGTTTCTATAAGTAAGCCATTTACTGAATTTGTTAAAATATTATATGTTTGTATTATTTGATTATTAACATCTATTATTTTTAATAATTTATTCAAAGAAAGCATACTATAATCGGTTTTAAACATACATTTATTTAAACTTGGATGAATAACATAATTAAGAATTACTGATAATGTTTTATTAGAAGCTTTAAATAATTTTCCCATTATGGCGTTTTCTTTACTACATTGGACACCATTTTTACATTTAATATTATAAATTGGGGAATAATCTCCATTTTGTTCAATAAGAAATAAACAATCTTTAGATTTATCAAATGTGCTATTGTCTGTTGGACATATTACTGTTATATTATCATTCACATTAATACTTATAATAATAAGATTAATACCCCCTTCTGGAAATAAACTACAAACATAACTCCATATAAATTTATAGTCTATTACAGAATTAGAACTATGTATAAAGGTTAAGAAGTTTTTCCTAGCTTGTGCAACCATTGAAAAAAAACTATTTAATTTTGGTAAAGAGTTTCCATTTGTTTTAAGTTGATTATATATTTTGCTATTATATTCGCTATTATCATAGTCTGCCGAAATATTTTTATTATTAAATATATCTATGAGAGTACCATTATTTAATGTTAAAAATTCATCTAATGTTATATCATTAAACAAAGATTTTAATCGTTCAACTTCTGGAACATTTTCTATTTTAGTATCCCAAAGAGCATCTGCTATACAACATAAAAAAGTTTGTTTGCTGTATTCTGGTATATAAACTCCCCTACGCATTAGTTGCTGACTTCCTGCTATTAATATTTTTTCAGTATTATCAATATTAGGATATATTAATTTATGAATAATAGGAGGTAATACTGATATATAAGTTGCTGGAAGTATTTTTTTATCGCTAATAGCAAGAGGCGAAATACGTGTTTTTCTCTTACGAACTGCTTGAACTATTTCGGGTTCTTTTAATTCTTTTGATTCTTTTGATTCTTTTGAAATATTACATTTATCCATTTTTCCTAAAACATTTTTTGTTTTTTTGAGAAAACAACAAGGCAGACAAAACCCATCTGGGTGTTTATCCAGTTGAAACGATGGTATTTTTCCTTCCTTGTCACTTACTTCTAAAATATACTTATCCTTTGTTGCCTCTTTCATATTATGGGAAATAATGTTATTTTGTAAATTATTATTTATAATATCTTCTTCAGTTAAAGGTAAATTATTACTTAAATCCCAATATCTTGGACAAATATAATTTACTGTTGGTATTGATTCATTTGATTTATATGAAACATATTTGTCAGGATTTAAATAATCTGGATTATATTTTTGAATAGCAATTAATTCTTCATTACTTAATGCTATTGGTTGTCTTCCATCTGCTGATTGACAAGTGCTTGAATAAGATTTAAATTTATTTTTTGATTTTTTGAGAATTAAATTTTTATCATAACGTTCAATTCTATTTTGCATATAATTCACAATACTAAACCCTTCTACATCAACTAGTTTATTCCCTCCTTGTTTAATATCTCCTCCATCTTCTTCTTCTTCTTCTTCTTCTGCTTCTGTTTCATCACCTAAATCATAAATATCATTGTAGTCAAAATTACTCTCTAGTTCTTCATCTTCTTTATATTCTATTGGAGCAAATACAAACTGATTAATTTTTTGAATGGTATTCGACGAATAAGATGTAAATGCAATTAATTCTGTATATGTTTTTAGAATATTTATATACGGATAATAATTCACTCCTGTATATATCCCTACAAGATAGTTAGCATTATTTGAAACCTTTTTTTCTAATGTTGTCTTAAATCCATCATTTATTTTTACTCTAAAATTTAATTTTATATCTCCTTCTGTTATGATTGAATCATAATAATCACTTGAATCTACTGCAGATAAATTAAATTTTTTTTCAATAAACTTAACTACAACAGACTTGGGCGTTTCATTTTTAATAGCTTCGTTAATGTGTGGGCGTAAAACATCAATAATATTAAACTCAGGAACTCTAAACATATTTCCAGTTAATTTATTTTTTACTTTGTCATTAATTATATAGGAAAAAGATGAGTTATAACTTATTTTAGAAAGGTCTAACTTAACAAGGTCTCCATACACAAAACAGTGTAATTCCATATCCAAAATTTTAGTTTTATCTATTCCATTAAATAATGGCGTATCTATATTATTTTGTTTTAATTTTAAAATAAAAAGACTAATATATTCATTTACTTTTTGTTCAGTAATGGCTTCAGAAAAATGTAGATTCATTACAAAATGTCCATTTTCTTCTTTAATTTCACAGGTTGATAAATCAATATTCATACAATCAAACGTTATTCCAATTGATTTATTTATTGTTAGTTCTTTACTTATGCGTTGGATTTTTTGTTTATCCCAATATAATGTTTCTCCTTGAGAACTTAAATAAAGTCTAAGCATTTTATTTATTTGTGCAGGAGTATATTTAATTACTGGAAACGTTGGACTTGAATGAATACTTTTAAATAGAGAATGAATATCAAACTTTTGGTCATTAAAATATCCTTTATATAATTCTATTTTTATTGATTTAATTTTAATTTCAGTATTCAATTTAGTTATATTTTTTTCTTGAAACTCTTCTATCCAAGAATTTAATAATTCCTTTTCTCTATTATTTATTTTAATATATCTGGACAAGTTCTTGTTATAAAAATATTCTCGTATTGAGTCTTCTTTAATACACACATAAATAGTTTTGTCAATTGCATCATATCCCCCTGATACCAAACATTTATTATTATTTATGGTTGGTATTTTAGCATATGGTATTTCCCGTGAAAATTTATACGGGTTTGCTATCCAATTAGTATATTCTTCTGAAATTTTATTATATCCAATTGGAACTTCAATTATTGTTTTTTCTTCAACTCCAGATACTATATTTGTCTTAATTACTTCCGCATTTGGTAATTCCGTATATTCATTTGGAATTAAATCTATTGTTCTATAAAACAAGTAAATATCATTTATGTCTCGATTTAATCTTTCAGAAATAATAGAAGTAATCACTCCAATACTATCATCTAAACATATTTCTATTTTATATTCTTCATTATTTGGTAAAACTATAATAGTATATTGGTCTGTTAATGATAACATATATTCTTAACAGACGAAAAAATGATGAATATAAAAACTTTTTATAAAGTATAAATATGATTATTCCAGTCCGTTGTTTTACTTGTGGAAATATATTAGCAGATAAATATCAAATGTTTCTTGATAATAAATCTAAAGATATCACTTATTTTAATGAAAATAATAAAATTAAAACTAAAGATGGAGAATTATTGGATAAACTTGGATTACATAAAACGTGTTGTAGAACTGTTATGATGACACACGTAGATATTTCATAATTTTATTCAGTAATCCCCTGATATTATTAGAGTTCTTCCATATATTTTAATCTCTCCTATTGCTATTTTTCTATTTTTAATAGATTTATCTGTTTCTCTAGAAAAATTATTTTTAATTATACATTCATTACATACTTTTTCTCCATCATATTTATTCCAAAGTCCTTCTTCTGTTGAATTACATAACATACATTTATCTATACTACTCTCATCTATTTCTACTTCTCTATTTAATTCATAATCATTTTTACTAAATTTATATTGTTGCAAATATGAATAATGATTATCACATAAAAAATAATTTTGAAAAATATGATAATAATTAGAATTATTAACACATTTACTACATTTTGTAGTATTATTTTTTTTTTCAAATTGTTCTTTATACATTATAATATTTATTTATTTTTTTTATGTTAGTATTGATAAAGAAGTTCTGCCATAATTACTAAACTCCAATCTCTCCCTGCTAAATCCAATAATACTCCCTTATCATTATAAATTTGTATATTTAATCTATTTATATTTACTGGACCAAAAAATGTTCTTTTAAATCTTTGCATCGATGATGATGAATACGATATTATTGGGTAGTTTGAAAACTGAACAGGTAACACTGCTAACGTGTTGTTAAAACAAGGTGCAACTAGAGGGTTTTGATTTTGAATATTATTTAAACCATTCCCACATCCTGCTGCTGGATTATAAATACTTCCTGATGAAAAATCTCCTATTACTACAGATGAATTCGAAACTGAGCTATATGAAAAGTCATCTACACATATCGTAAAATATTTAAATGGAGATAGGTCTATACTCGCAAAAGCAATAATCGGATTATTTATTGTTGTTTCCAATATTAAAGTTGCTGTTCTAAATCCTAATATATAACCTAATGTTGTATTTAAAGAATTAATTGTATCATATGGATTTATCCAACTTATTGTTGTATATGTTGTTAATAAATAAGCATTTTCAACTATTGTAACATATTGTGTTAGACTATTAAATGAAAATAAAGTAAAACCAAGAGCTGTATTTACTGCACTTATTAAAGTATTCCCATCTGTATAATTTCCAGTTTGAATAGAAATTTTTAAAGGTGTTGTAGATGGTGCTAAAAGCCAAATTGAACAATTCGAAGATTGAATACTAAACGTTGATGAATTTGGTAATTGAACACTAAATAATCTTAATCCTAATACATACTGTAGTTCTGTATTTAAATCACAAGTAAATGATGTTGCAGAATATTGTTTTTTTCTATATTGACTATCTATTACTATCGATTGGTCTATTGTCATACGCAAAGTTGGGTTTAATTTTACATCTTGAGCTGTATCTGTTGGAATAGTTGGTTTTGTTTCATATGTATGGGTTTCTGGTCTTGCCCCATTATTTTTACTTGATAAACTTGTATTGCCTGATAAACTTGTATTGCCCGATAAACTTGTATTGCCTGATAAACTTGTATTGCCTGATAAACTTGTATTGCCCGATAAACTTGTATTGCTTGATAAACTTGTATTGCCTAATAATCGTTTTTCTGCTTGATTAAAAAAATCCTTTTGTGTTGGCTGATTAGATAAAGCTATATTTATTTTATTCTTTATTTGGTCAAATGTATCTGTTTGTAATATTCCTAATGCTGAAATTAATTCATCGTTTGTATAATTATTAATATTCCAAATATCCATTATTCTTTACTCTTAAAACATAAAAATGATTTATATTTTTTATTATTACTATTATATACCAAATGGCTAATATTCTTATTCATACCTTTAAAGCTTGTTTAAATAAATTGAGAGATAGAGAAGGATTAACTGGAGAAAAAGCATTAAGAAATTTATCTTATATTCTTATTTTAAAATTAATTGAACCTAGAATTGGTAATGAAATCAATATCGTTGATTACCCTTTTGATTTTAGTCATATGGATGATTCTGTTATTGAACATCATAAAAATAGATTATTTACTTTAGTTAAGTTTAGTAATCTAGCTATTGAACCTGCTGAGAATTATTATAAAGTTATTAAATATTTATGGAATGATATTTTAGCTAAACATCCTTCCACTAAAAAAATATTCTTACTTGAAAGAAAATTTGATATTCAAAATCCAAATACTTTTAAAGAATTATTTAAACTAATTAATGACCTCGATTTAACTCATACAGACTTTGATGTTTTAGGTAATGCTTACGAAGAAGTTATTCAAGATATTATGACTGGTAAAGTATTAGGTCAATTCTTTACTCAACCATTAATTAAAAAGATGATGGTTAAATTAATTAATCCTCAAATATTTCAAGATGGAAAAATTGAA
>Ga0194135_10000525_pt1 | contig 22646 bp, 24 predicted proteins | sample LitLau_LLRF_2013_FD_134024 | JGI IMG/M metagenome (GOLD analysis project Ga0194135, IMG submission 134024) | Freshwater sediment microbial communities in response to fracking from North America - Little Laurel Run_MetaG_LLRF_2013 (version 2) | ecosystem: Environmental > Aquatic > Freshwater >...
ACCGTGTAGTATCGGTGTATCCCTCCTTCGTCATTCTTGTTGTTGCTCACTCTCTCGGTCAAATTCAATAGTTGCGTTCTCAAAACTAACTTCTATTTAGTTTTAAAACTCAACTATGTCGTCTCTACTTCTCCTCTGATGACAGGTAAGTTGGCATTATTCCTCGTTAACTATGAATTTTACATCCCGAACGAAAAATGTCATATGTGTTGACAATTAAAGTTCATTGCCGAAACGTCAGAGTCCGAAGAGGATAATAGTGTAGAAGACATCATGACATTTCTCGTTGCGTCCGTTCTTTCTTCTTCAACAACAACAACAAGTAGTTGTCGTAATGGTTTGGGAAAGACGGAATGAATGGATACAGTCAAGTGTCAAGTGGCGAACGGTTTCTCGGAGTGAATTCTAGGTTCATTCTGTAATAGATGGGTTTTAGATTGACGATGATGATAGTAGTAGTAGTGAGTTTTATAGTTGAGTAGAAGCCAGAGGTTGTTAATTTTGTAGGGGCTGAACAGTATATAAAAGAAGCGGCCTCAATTCCGGGTTTCATGTAAAGATTTAGAAAAGCGGTTGAAATGTTTGAGATGAGTTGTGAATGAAGATTGTTGTTATCAGCTTTGTGGAATTATCATAATTTCATTTGCATGTTATAACTTTTGGGGCACAGCTGATTATTGTTGGCTCATCATCTGTGGCTTGGAGGTTGAGATTCAGTTGAGTATACGAAAAGTCATAATAATAATAACCCGAATCCCAATGTGTGTGTGAGTTTGTGTGTCTGTGTTAACAGTGTCAAGTTAAACTACTAAAAAGTAAAGTTCTAGAATGCACATATATATGCCAATGGCCTATGACACTGCATGACACATCGACACATACAGTTCAATGCTTTGACATACGTAGGGTTTGTAGTATTGTAATATTAATATGGGGCTTTGATCTTTTATTCAGGTAAAACAGGACGAAAGAAGAACTGACAGCAACCGTGTTCCTGGTCGTGGTCATTGGAAGACACGGGTTTTAAAGCAAGGGACTTTTGGTGAAGTTTCGAGAACGAAGATAGAGATTAGTGCCTCCTCGTACAGTTTACAAAGACTAGTGGTCAAGTTATGAGAATTTCTTTGTAGGTAAATATTATCTGCATTTCTTTATATAATAGTGTACTACAGATGTACATAGCTGAGTTTAATTGATAAATCATAAAAAGTATTGAGTGTAAACGCTTTTTTATAAATTCAAGTGTGCTCAGTATATGTACTAGTGACATTCATCATATTTATTGTTTTGTTTCCAGAGTGGTTGAGTAATAATAACATGACGGGCCGGAGTACTCGCCAGCAAAAGGCTGGACAGGAAGTTTCGTCTTCGACTGACTCCATACACTATCCTGCAGGGTGTAAAGATGTCTCGGAAGAGATGCACGCAGATGAACTCATTCGTAGGCTAAAGGTCCTGGCCTCTGCTTTCCAAAGCATGGGACAGGAAGAAAATGCTTATGATGAGTATGTACCGTTATGTCTTCACTTAGCTGAAGATGGGTTTTTTAACCATCACAGCAAGGATGTACGACTTCTGATAGCGTGTTGCATTGCTGATATTTTGAGAATCTATGCACCTGAAGCTCCTTACAAAGATGCTGAACAAGTCAAGGTAATTATTATATCTGGTATTCAGTCTGGTAGACTTTCAAAGACATCAAATCGAAAACGAAAATATGGAATCCATATGATCAAATAATATTTATTCATAATTTAGACAATCTTCCGGTTCCTGATTAGCCAGCTGGAAGGTTTAAAAGACCCAAAAGATGCTGCGTTTAAGAGATATTTCTATCTCCTCGAAAATTTAGCGTACGTTAAGTCTTTCAACATGTGTTTTGAGTTGGACGACGCACAGGATATTTTCTGCAGCTTGTTCGAGTTAATATTCTCCATTGTGAAGTAATATTTTTGTTGATATTATTTGCCTGTAATATACTATCGTTGTATTTGGCTCAATAACTGAATATTTATTTAGTGACGAACACTCTGGGAAAGTGAAGTCCTTCATGTTGGATGTTCTGTGCCCTTTGGTGTCAGAATGTGACTCGGTGTCTAATGAGTTGTTGAACATTATTTTGACCAATATCGTCGAGCCAGTTAAAACGTCTAAGAAGAATGCCTATAATCTGGCTAAGGAGCTCATAATCAAATGTTCCGAAACTCTAGAGCCGTACATTCAAAATGTAAGCTAATTAAGAAGTGAAATTTTTTATCAAATTTTCAAATTGATAAATGGATTTGCAATGTTTGTTCATCTTTAAGCACAAAATTTTGATAAAAATATTTTTGTTACTCTAGTTTTTCAATTCTGTCTTGATCAGTGGCAATGACGAGGCTCTGTTTATAGCCACGAAGGTCAACAAATGAATCAAATATATATTTAATATATCGCGAACATGAATCATGAAAATTAATATTACTATTATTTTTTATAGGTGTACGATTTGATTTATGAACTTAATCATATTTGTCCAAGTATTTTGCTATCAGTGATTCCCCAGTTAGAATATAAGTTGAAAAGTACTGACGAGTCTGAACGGCTGGGTTCCGTCTCCTTGTTGGCAAGAATGTTTTCTGAAAAGGACTCAACGCTGGCTATTCATCATGCTCCACTATGGCAAGCGTTCCTTAGCAGGTTAGCAGCTGCGACTTGTGAAGGTTTTTCATGGTACTTTGGTTAAGGATCTTAACTGGAGAATATTAATTTTTGCCGCAGATTCAATGATATCAGCGTCGCTATCCGTATAAAATGTGTGCAATACTCTATGCATTTTCTTATTAATCACCCTGAATTAAGACCAGACATAGTCGATACCTTGAGGGTAAGTTTCATATACTCTTGAATGGTGGAATGATCTTAATTGTATTGAAATCAATCAACAGTCAACTTACATGTAATTTCGTATTACAGATGAGGCAACACGATGGAGAAGAGAATGTACGGTTTGAAGTTGTGAAAGCAATAGTAGCTACAGCTAAAAACGAAATTGAAATTGTGTCTGAAAGCGAAGATTTACTTAATTATGTTAAAGAACGCACACTCGACAAAAAGGTTCGTAGCTCATAATTAGTAAAATTTGAACAAAGTCGTTTTCTCTTTAATCTGTAATTAAACTTCTCTCAGTGCCTCTGTTTGATATCGAAGCCTTTTTTTTGCAGTTCAAGATTCGGCGTGAAGCTGTACAAGGACTAGCCTTAATATATAAGAAGCATTTAAACGCGGATTATGTAGCGCTACCAACAAGAAGAGCTGTGAATTGGATGAAAGACAAAATTCTTCACGTGTATTACATGCACAGTCTCGATGATCGTATCCTAGTGGAAAGATTACTAAACACTTGTTTAGTTCCTTTTCAATTGGAGCCTTATGACCGAATGATGAAATTGTTGTACCTGTACGGAACTATTGATTCAAATGCTTCAAAAGCATTTGTTGAGATTCAAAAAAATTTGTTACTGTAAGAGAATGATAACCATGCATTTTCTCAGTGAGAGTGCCCTACCAGTTCTCTAAGTAATGTAATTTATTTCAGGGTACGTCGCAATGTTGTTGAATTGCTTAATAGCATTCGAAATGAAAACAAGTCTGACTACGAACGGCAATTAAATCTTCGAATATCCCACCTAACAAAATACCTTCCGGACCCCGTGAAGGCCTCGGAATTTCTATGCAAATTTAGTGCAGATTTAAGACAAGACAGAGGCCTTTTCCGTACAATGGAAATTATCGTTAGCCCAAACACTGATTGTAAAACCTGTGCTGATAATACGGTATGAAGTTAGAATTTTATCTACTTTCTGGTGTTGCATTTTAGTATGTAATCAATGATTCGTTACAGAATCTCGTTTTGAAGAAGTTGGGAGCACCAGTAATGACCAACTTGTACTATAACACAATAAAACTTTTACTTGAGCGAACTTCTTCGGTGATCGTCGACAAGGAAGCTGTTTCTGTAAGTATTTCAAATCAATAGGTTTAATTTAGTAAGTTATGATTGCCATAAAAGTAAACTGTGTCTTTGTTCGTCAGAAACTCATGATTATCATGCACGAGATTGTGGCAGGAAAGAAAGAAGTGATGGACGCTCTTGGACTCGACAAAATAACAGCACTGGACAAGGGATTAAGCTTAATTGGAGTAAGTAACTCATTATCATACATTATTTGCGCAAATAATTCATACGTGGCTTTGTACGTGACAGATTCTAGCTTTTGTATTTCCTCACCACTTCTGCGAATCTGAAATTCTGAACATGCTCGTTCAGTTGTTAGAATTCGTGGGAAATGATGGACAGCCCAAGGTGTTGACTGCATTAACTTGCATAGGAAAATCCAAACCTATGGGTAATCAATAATTATTATAATGTCTTGCTGAATAAATCGGGCGTTTGACACCAAATAGAGCTTAGTAATTAATATAGGGGTATGCTAAATTTAGGTCAATTTTATAATGGAGTTATGGGAACACTTGTACCTCAATGCCAAAACATGCTGGTAACTGGGAGTCCTAGGCAAGGCAAGCAAGCAGTTCGGTGTCTTCATATCAATATGAATGAAAGCGCTCGTAATCATATATTCGGTCAAGTCGTTGAAGCTTTACGAGCCAATCTGGAGCGCTCTAATTCCAATTATAGAACAGCTATTGTGGCACTCGGGCATATTGCCTTGCTCATGCCGGAGGAATTCAAGTATGACATGAAATCCATTGTATCTCAGAAGGTATGAACAATATGAATATAACTGCTTGTGACATTATGTGATGAACTTTAGTAAATTAAAGCTGTAACCGATATTACAGGTTGTGAAAGAGTTACTTGTTAATCCTCCAAGAACTGATGACGACAGGTTTAAGAACTCAGACAATTGGTGTGATGAAGATGACTTGCCAGAGTTAACTCGTTGTATGGTACGGTTGTTTCAATTAAGTAAATTTTATCATCAACTGGTTGCATGTGAAGGCATACATTACACTTTAAATTTAGTTGGCCGGAATGAAAACTACTGTCCGATGGCTAATGGGTTTAAAAAATGACCTTAAAGCTGCTCAAAGGACTTTCAAGATGCTAGCAGCATTCGTTGAAACTAGTGGAGGTTTCATTCACGACAATGTTGTTCCATTCAGCAACGCAGAAAAATCGTGGCTGAGGCTTGTTGCGGGTTGTTGTATGCTCAAGATTTGTGAGCAGAAAGGAGTAGGAGATGAATTTAATGTCAGCCAGTTTTGCGTGTTGTCAAAATTGATGAATGTGAGCTTCTAAAATTTGACTAATCAACTTGGTTTTGATATAATTTACTTACAACTTCCAATATATCATGTATAGGATGAAGTTTTGGAAGTCAGGACTCGATTTGCAACGAAGCTTCACAGAGGACTCTCACGTGGAATCCCTCACAAGTACGATTTCCGAATATTGTTGAAAACAATAACAGATTATAGGATTATTTATTGTTATTCATGTATATAAAATTGAATCTATGTACTCACAGGTGCTTGCCTCTGGACTACATGGGGTTTTATTGTTTAGCTGGTTATGAAACAGACAAAAGACACAGGGCCACTGTGAGAAGTTATATGGTGGCCGATGTTGAAAAACGAAGAGAGTATATTAAAAGCCTTATGATGGCAGCTTCAGAAAGAGCGAGTGAACAGTTACCAATGATAATGCCCGACTACATGCTTGTTTTTTCTGTCCCTGTCTTGACTCATAATCCAAGATTCACGTCATTTGATAATGAAAAGGAATTGGTAAATTTTCAAGCTTTCTTTTCGGCTATAAAGAATTCGACGTGTCTATTTTACATTTCTTATGACTTACAGGCCGAGATTAAAGAATGCCTATGGTTTGTACTAGAGCCACTTATTGTAAAAAACGACAGCTACTCATTTGGCTTCTATAAAGCATTGGTAGAGAGAATGAAAAATCACAAAGATGCGATGGAGCCAGACAATGATGATGTCAATTTTGTAAGCATAAAGTTTGGAGTACCTTGGTTTTTAGAAATCTATCAGGGGTGTATGTGCTAAAACACTGTTTTTGCAGAAAATGTATGCTATTTGTGATATTGCACTGGGATTAATTCTTCAGCGATCTACCAGCTTTGAAATGAAGGACTACCCGTCCGATCCCAGAATACCGCCGATGTATTTTAGAAGACATGAAGACCCCTTTTATCAGAATACGTAAGTATTGGTGCATTAATTAGTTAATTATGAATAGTTAATCATTCTACTCGTGACTGTAGACGAACGTATTTGCCAACTGGAATGCAATACTCTGCCCCCAAGAAAGCTGGAGTTACTGTCTCAGTGGCATGGGAGAACAAGAAGGCACAGAAGAAACTGAAACGGGACAATGTAACCATGGATGACCATGGCAATATCTCTATTGATGTGCAGGTATGGGTATATAGTGTCAATTAAACGCACCACAGCTAATAATTAGTCCAGGTGATTAATGTTGTTATTCTCTTAAGCCAAACGATGCTAGTGAAACCCGACTACAATTACCGGGAATCCAGGTACTGATTGATAACTGATTTCATAACTTTCCAACAGTTTAACAAAGCTTGCAAATTATTTGTGCATTGATTGACGTTTTATTAATCCTCATAGTCAACAGAAAGTGATGAAGAGGAAGAAGCAAACGGGAACACAAGCAACCGTTCTAGCACTCATGTGCATACGCCTGTGTCCAACACATCAACCAGAAATGATCCCAAGTCTGCCGTAGACGTCCCAAAGGTTGCAACTATTGTCTCTTCCGTGACCTCAGCCACAAATGAGCCAGAAAAGGCCATTGAGGAACTTTCTTCTAGTGTCGAGTCGACAAAATCGAATTCTAACTGTAATAAGTCGGACGATTCTGCCGCAGAAAGCCCCAATCATGCACCAAAAGTCGTACAAAAATCTGCAACCATTGCAACAAAGCCAGCTGCACAGGGTTTAGAAACATCCAACAATTCGAGTGAAGACTCAACGAATAGCAAAGATAATGGGCACAGGAACACTCGCTCAAAACCGATAGCCAAAACTGACACTCCTGCGCAAACTGTGAAAACAGTAGTTGCAGATATATCTCCGCCTACTTTTACTACCAAAGCAAGAAAACGTACGAATTCGGAAACTGAATCACCTAAAAGTTCGCTAGAATCAGGGGTGGGAACCCCACCTAGGAAATCTGCAAGGCTAGCAACTAAAAAGTAAAAGAAAAGTGGGAGACTAACTATCAGCAGCACTTGCAATTCAGTGATCTTTTCGACCCATTTTGTATACATGAGGATGGTGTTAATCTTAAACCATCGTGTAAAGTTCTGAAAATCTAAATCACCTATCTACTTGTAAAAGGGTAAATGTACCATTAATTATTTGATACCGTACTGTTATGTAGTAAAACTTCGCGATTAATATAATGTATAAGTTAATAATTTTTAATGTTTTAAGTTTCTCGATTCTTGTTGAGTTGAACTTAATTTATAAACAGAATACAGAGTACAGATAGAAATCAGGCCCTCAAGCGTCTGTTATCCTGCTTACATCGGTATTACATACTGTTTACTACGTGTATCAAAATTGTATATTCAGTTGGATCCAGAAATACTGTAAATTAATTCTTCAAGTGTATACTTTTAATAAATGCAACATTTGTAACTTGAACATCATACACTTTAAGTTTTAATTCAAGCATCAACCTGCATATTATTAATATTACACTACACTGACTACACTACTACAATTTAATTCCGTTTAACGAGAGCATGGCGACCTTCAGGTCCGTCGGTGTTCGCGGATGCGTTCGCATTCATAAACTACTTTTCATAGACGTTCCCCTGGCAGAATGGGCAGAATCCATCTGGGCACCGCCGAATGAACAAAGGCCACGCGGGTAATTCAAAATTGATTCATGAGTTCCTCGAGCGACGCGGCGAGAATTCTCCTCCTTTTGCTTCTCACTCATTCTCATAGTCTCGGTTAATTTTCTTGATAATTTCTGTCAGTCAAAATTCTCAGTTCGATCGGAAAAAAGAAAATTTTAAAATTTTTAGTGCACTATTATGGATCAAAATTAAAAAGTAATTGTCGTATTTTATTAAATTATAAAATCTTTAAAGTATCATTCTCATCATGGCGGAGAGAAAGTCTCGAAGTCGTTTCCCTTTTGACCGATGGAGCTATAAGTGCACCACTGTCGCATACGCGAACAAGAAATTCAATCTTCACAGTGAATACAGCTTAATGAAGGCCGGAACAGAAGCCCAAGAATGCAAGAAGAACATTAATTGTTGCGATGTCACTGAGGTAGACGTATATTACAAGGAAATCAGCAACAAGAAGGAAGAATCTAAGAGTTATCCGTATTTTAACACTGTGGATAATGTCATGGGTAAAACCACGGGTGAGGCAAAATAGATTTCTTTTTTAAACTCCAAGTTATGGTTTTTATTGCTGGTAATGTTTAACAACTTCTTGTTGGGATTCACAGGAAAAAAGGTGATATCCAGGTCAGTGCCTACCTTGAAGTGTGTTCCGATGGTTCCAGATGTAGAAAGGAGATTTTATCGCATAGTGAGAAGAAGGAAAGATAATGAAGATGCTGCAGACGATGTAATGGAAGGATTCATGGGTAATTCTTTAGCAATCTACACTTTGAAAGCCTAGTTGTATTTTTTTTCATAACCTCGCTGTCGTAACTGAAAAGTTATATTTTGGTTATTTAGGGTGTCTAAGGTGGACTGGATATGCATGCGGATGTTATATTGGTATTGGGGCTTTTTACCTCGGAATGCTTCAAATTCCTATGCTAGGCCCAGGAATGGAGTCCTACGGGTTAGGCTTCGCTAGGCCACTGTTTTCTCCAATAGGCTACGTATTTGGACGCGCAACAAGTTTTCTTAGATGCCCTACTACTAGGAATCAGGTAAATGCAGACCCTCAGGAAGTCTCTGAAATTTTAACGGCATCGGGACCAAAAAATTGGGTATGGAGCTTGTTAGAATGTTTTTACTTTACTTCAGAGCATGTAAATGAGGATGTCGGATCATGGGAACTCCCATTTGCGTATGACTAATATTTGTGTTGTTCCCGTTGTGCTGAGAAGAAACTTACAAAGATTTCAAATTTAAGTGAAGACCATTCATCAATGTCAATTCAGTAACAAGTAAATTGAAAGTCATTTTTCCGATCAGAGTAACAAAATTATAAAATGCCTTCCCACTTGGTTTTATTATGTGGTATGGAATGAAGTTGCTCTCATTTCTTAGCTTGCATTGCTAGCCGTAGATTGCATTCTGAATTACGATTACGATTGTTTGCAATAGAATTCATTGACAATGAGAAGTAACATAATGGTATAATGAACAATAATTCACAGAACTAGTTAGTTTTTTGACACCGTTAAAACTGGAATACTCAGTAACTTTTATTTTCACTAACAGCCAGTATTTCAAATTTCAACGATAATAAGATACCTTATTTGATTCAATTGTAACTGTACCTCTGTATACCTTATACTTCGTATCATATAATTAAGAAAGACTGGTGACTGATTCGGTTATAGCTCGGCATGTGGAGAGTGAAGTATACACTCGACTGCAGTGACTGGTGCTTATCGTTCCGATTGTAACTGCAACAATTTTAGATTTAATTATATATACGTTGGTAACAAAACTTGTCCCTGATCTGAATATTTTCTGAATCCAAGTGTAGTGATAAATAGTTTGACAGCTGTTTTTTCAAAGAACTACTTCAACAGGGATTGAAAACTGAATTCTTACAGTTTGGAGCTTGGTCTCAGGGCAAATCATTTCTCGACTGTCTCATCATTACGCCTAGAAACTACGAATAACTTACAGATAGGTTATTGAATACTTTTACACTATTTCATATTCAATTTCATTGATTCATGACCTTATCTGAATACATGAGGTGCTCTTGTTTTGGTGTACTACTAATTTGCAAATTTTGCATAAATATTGCGTAATAATGCACCTTTGGTATTTCGTTAAGTTTATGAACAGTTATGCAACTTTAACAAAGTATAAAAAGTTAATCATTATGCAAATTTCTTGCAATATATATTACGTCGATTTTTTTTTTCAATAGAGCCTTTAGTAAATCAAAATCACAAAAAATGATAAAAGTTGATTCTAATTTATGAATTAAATAACTAAGACACTTCTAACAACATTAACAACTATATAACAGATACTCCGTGTACAGTTTAATAATACCATATCTTTGAATAGTCAAGTAACAAACTAAACTACGTGAATCCTCAGAATACCATTTATAAAGTGATATATACTTTCATATTATTGTAAGTAAAATGGAATGATCAAGTGAATACGACTGAAAGAGAACTGCTAGAACATTACGTATAAGATCAATTTTCGCCGCACGGGCTAAAATTATTATTGTGCAAAAATTTCATGGTCAACACTAAACAATTTCTGAGTTCTACTTAAGTAGTTGCTGATTGAGTTGGTCACAGTATTACTGTAAAATCTATTGTGTAGGTAGTAGCCATAATAGAACCATCATTAAGGTGTAACCATTTACTAATCGAGAAGTAATCTCCTGCTATGTCTAAATCCAACCTCCAGGACGATTGAACCCTAGACCGTGAGGGTACGGGTATCCTGTTGGGGGTAAAAGCCCCATGACATGTGGGGAGCTTTGAAAGAATTGTTGGTATGTGTCCACCGTTAGTCCTCGTGGTGGTTGGGAGTGAGCGAACGCTTGGGATGGAACGGACTGAGGTTGATAAGGAGATGGGTGAGATCCTATGAAGGGGGGAATCTGGTAAGGCGTAATAGGTGAGGTGGCCACTCCTCCAGCAGTAGTTCTTGCCGTCGTGGGAAATGAGGGATGGAAGCTTGAGGAAGACACAGGATACAAATCTGGTCTATGGGCTAACCCAGGAGGACTATTTGAATATAGAGAGCCAGCGTCTGTCATATCTTTTGGGTACAAAGCCAGGTCAGCAGGAGCAAGTGATGAAAAATTGAACGCGCTACCGGGTACAATCGATTGAGATCCACTTTTTGAACTTGACCTGTAATTAAGGTGAATAGATTTTAGTTTTTTAATTCTTTGACATAATAAAACTAATCTAATATGCGAAGCTCATTTTTAACAGTTGCGTACCGTGACTTGGATTCAGAACTTTTGGAACTCTGTCGTCGGCTGGAGACAACTGGAGGATCGCTGTTGTGTTCCGAAATCTTTTCTGACGAGTGTGAATGTGCAGCAGGAGGATGCGGAGGATTGGAACTTCCACTACTGCTACTTTTTCCGGAATGTGCTGCCGACAAGTTAGCTGCTGCTGACGCACTCAGGTTCGTATAACCAGTTGCTTCTTGTCTTTGATACTTACTCATTGTTTCCGCCATTGCTTGATCATACTGCCTATAAGCATTCGCCATTCCTACGGCATTCATAGGGTTAGGTATGCTATTAACGATTTGGGAGAGAGATGCCAAGTTATGCGGCCATTGAAATCCATTCAGTTCCCCATGTGGGAATTTTCCCTCTAAACTAGCTGACGCACTTCTTGGAAGTTCTGTCTCAATAGCGGAAGCATTAGAACGACTGCTTCTACTTCTTGAATGAGATGACACCGGGACTGTTCCGTCGTTACTTCCACCACTTGACATTGACGAGCTGGCTGTCAAACTAAGTTCACCTCCACTTACAGTTGGCTTGTAAAATCGATTCATCGCAGGGTCAGAGGAGATCGGATTGTTGTAAATGTTCGGGGGAATATTGATACTTCGTGGGTTAGAGGCGTAGGGATTGGACGGGTATGGTGATGGCTGGGCAGTACTTGGCCGCTGAGACTGGGAATGTGCTGCTGTCATGTTCTGAGTGTACGAAGTGGGTACAGATGAACTTGGAATGGACGATGAAGGCGCTTGGGAGCTTATTGGATGGTGACCCAAACTATGCGCTGGGTAGCGATCATAATGCTGCTGATGGCTCATTTGTGAATGAGCTTGTACTTGATTCATATGCGCCATGGCAGGTTGATGAGCTTGTGCCGGTTGCTGTGAGCTTCCATGATTGGACTCCGATGGATTGATGGCAGAAGGATGTCCATAATGACTTGTCGGTGGAGGATAAGGAGCAATAGAAGGAGATGAGTGTCCTGTGTGTGCGTTTAGAACAGTAGCCCTGTGAGCGGCTGTTGGCTGTTGCTGATGAGCAGGAGGAGTTACATGAGAAATAGACGTGATGACTGACGCTGTTGAAGACGTTGAAGTTGATTGATGTTGAGACACAAACGTGTTTCGGTATTCAGCGACAGGTGTTGCAACTGGGTTAACATTAGGTGAGTGAGGAGAGTTGGGGTTTCCTGGTGAATCAACACTGCCCATTCCTCCAGGGGACGGTGAATGCATGTTTGATCCTGGACCAACGTTTGGTGAAGGCGTACTTGCTGCATACCGAGGGACATACACAGGGGGTGGGTAGTAATTAGCCTTCGCATTACTTGAAGAGTTGGACGAAACCTCTCTCCTACTACTGTTAGATTGATTATTCGTAGGAGTTGGAGGAGTGCTTGGACTGGCCACATTCGAGTTTGAGTTGGAGTGAGACTCATTAAGTTTTTCGGGACTAGAATGTTGAGAAGTGATATCCTGATAGAAGCCTGCTCGTACAGGGCCTAAAGGTCGTGGAGGTGTTTGAGGTGTGTGTGGTGGACTATTCATTGCCGGGGAATAAGGAGAGTTTGCAGGTGATTGTGAACTGACGTGAGATGAAGCGGATGGGGACTGTGATTGTGAATGAGATTGAGTCCAATGCTCATCAACCCATCTGGGAGGATTCACGACGCTTCCTCCTATAACACTCGTCCCGTCATGACCACTAAAGCAATGTGGAGATCCACTTTCACTCTGTGAAGAGAGACTGCTCGTACTCATTTTTCGATTACGATGTTTCTTGTTTGGATGATGGGACAAGTTATGTGCCGACATATCGTCTGGAATTGGTTCGGCCATTTTCATCGGGTTGATCAATGGATTTTGCTGTGGATTTGGATTTATGTTATTCCATGGAGCCTCAGACAACGGCTTATGAGTTGGTTTGTGAATAGGAGAACCTTTTGGAAGGTGTGGTTTGGTGTGTAATGACTGCTCGTGAGATCCTGCATTGCTACTAGACTCACCAACACCTCTGCCCATAACTTTAAATTTGGTTTTTGTTTCTGGGTCTGGCTTTTTAATTGGAATAATTGGTGTTCCAGCTGGCTTAGCAGGACCTCCAAATGCCTTTATCCACGCAGAAAGATTTGGCATACATTTCTCTCGATTAAATCCTTTGGAAGGCTCCAATTTCCTGTCTATTTCAACTTCAGGCTCTTTCTCTACTTCGTTTTCACCGTCCTTAGGTGTTTTACCGGGAGACGATTTATTCGCGTCATTTTCTTTACTCTTTTGTTCACCGCCGTTGTTTTCTCCTTCTGATTTCAATTTATTTGCATTTGTGGAAACCGAAGTCTCGTAATCATCGTCAGAGCACGGTTCTTCCTTCTTGAACTCTCCTAGCTTGATGGCGTCTGTAGACAAAACGGATCCTAAGCTTAGTCGAGGACCACCGTCCCGGTCTGTTGGCGTATCGTTTAACAGCAGACACTTCTTCTTCTCTGGCTTTTCGCCGACAAGTCCGTTGTCTCGGGACGCTCCTTGTGAATAATCTCCGGAAACCCCTTTGTTTCCATCTGCAGACCCTGCCTTGAACTTGGAGTCTGTGATGAAAGCACTGAACTTAGGAGGCTTGTTTCCTGTTGGAGCTCTTTTACCTGAACCATTTCCATTCTTAAGTGAGGAGAACAAACTGTTTCCTCGCTTTACGGGTGGCTTAGATTTCTTTTCCTCCAAGCTCTTCGAATGTTTTAGTAAAGTTTTCTCTGGATTTGGCTCTTTAACTGATTTATGTAACTTCTCTGATTTATGATGATGAGATTTCTCGTGTTTCTCAGAGACCTTGTCTTGTGAAGACGAATGAGCTTTATGGTTTAGTTTAGGTGAAGATGAATCTCTTTTGGTACTGTCAGTGCTGTGACGATGTTTGTGATGTTTGTAATGGTGTCTCTCTTTATCACGATCCTTTGACTCCTTGTCTGACACTTTCTTTGATTTAATTTCAGACTTGTGACTTCCATCTTTCTTACTGCTACTGCTTGATTGAGATTCACTTTTACTGTGTTTACTTGATTTCTTAAATAATTTCTTGGGAGGTCTGAATTCGTCACTGTTCTCGTCATCATCGTCCACTAGTTTGTGTTTTGATTTACTCGAAGATGATTTACTACTTGAGTGCTCCTCTGCTTTTCGCTTGTGTCCGACTTGTGGTGACGAAACTTTGGACTCTACTTCAGTATCACTTTCATCATTGCTTATCTTCCTCTTTTTACTCTCTGACTCAGGTCCCGTAGTCTGTTTCGGAGGACTATTAAACCACTTATTGATGTCCTTCAGAGTCTCTGCACCAACAGCTGCTAAGTTTTCCATTGTCTCGGAATTCCTACTGTGATGTCGCATCAATTTTTGTTTCATTTTCTTCTTGTCAATCTTGTGATTTTTCGACTTGAATAGCGGAGCCGCTTTCTTGGAATTACTTGGTGCATTTTCTTTCAGATGCTACACAAAAAACAATATATGCAAGGTATTATATAACATGCTTTAATGTGGATGCAATGGGTCATACATGGTAATTCGAACCGGTTTTAGTAATTTTACTTACCTCAGACTCATCTTTATCTTTATCCTTATCTTTATGGGACCCACTTTTGGCAGAGTGACTCTCCTTTCGTGGCCTCTTACGCTCAACTTCAGCTGTTGCATATTCAATGCTTATTTCTTCATCTGACTCATCTGGTACAATAAATCGCTGGATAGCTTTGTTAAAAGCTTCTTGAAGCGTTTCTACCATTTCCGTATACTCTGAAAGATAGAAATAGCTTCATGATTTCTGATCTTCACTTACACGTATTGTAAATTGTAATAAATGACATGTTACAATTATCTACCATTTGAGGGCCCATTGTACTTTTTACAATTCTCTACGATTCTTTGAAAGTCAGCTTCGAATTCGTCCAGCGACCGATACTCGTGATTGTCCAACTTATCTTCCATAGTCTGTAGATCCATGGGACATGAAATAACTCGATAGTAATTCGGAGCGTAATCTTCATCTACAGGATTAAGGAAAGGCCACGCATCTCCATGATTTTTAATCGATTCGATAACCTTATGCATTCCGATTTGCACGTCTTCTTCGCTTTGAGAGAATCTGTGAGTGATTAAGCATAAATAGATGCAGATTAACCTACACACACAGTCATACTCAGGAAGACAACTGTTATAATATGATGGAAGAGACTTACATTACACTACTCTTAACTTTTGTCTTGGACATTCCACCCGCGGAATGTACAGAGATGATATTACTAGAATGGTCTTCTTCAAGATTTCCCTTTTCCTTCGGTTTACTCTTCTCCTTTTCCTTTCCTTTGCTCTTGTCCCTTGACTTATCTTTCTTCTTAATTTTGTGCTTCTTCTTATCTTTCGACTTCTCTTTGGACCTCCCATCTCCTTCCTCCCCATCGTCTGCAACTGCATGTCCACTACTCGTCTTTTTCTTCTTGGACTTCACAGGCGAACTACTACTTTTACTACTGCTGCTACTTTTCTTGGACTTTCTCGTCGGGGAATCTGAATGAGAGGTTGCTTGACTGGGACTGCGCGATCTGGAACGCACGTCCTCGTCTTTCCTTTTTTTCTTCTTCACTTTAACTCGACTAACCTCGGCATCACCATCCTGACTGACACTTTTCTCACCGTCGTCACTTAATTTATCTTTAGAGGGTAATGCAGCAGCCAAAGAATTATTGGTCGTACGTCCTCCGCTGGTACTTTTCTTCTTCTTTTTCTTAATCTTCTCCTTCTTTGTTGGCGTCTTCGAAGGCGATTTGTTATTCGAACTACTCCTGCTATCACTTCCTTTACGTTGACTACTGCTAGACTTGGGGCGACTACTGGAAACTTTACTATGTGTGGCTGTGACACTACTCGCACTGGAGAGTCCACTTCCACTAGCACCACCGCCTCCTCGTCGCTCCCGTAAATGCAGCCTGGACATCCGTTCCTCCCTTTCGATTTCTTCGGCTAGCAATCGGTCCGCTTTCTCCTGCTCCTCACGTTGACGTTTTAACGTATCTTCCATATCTCCGTCTTCCAGGCTACTGTCGCTGCCCTTTGATCCTTTGTCTTCTTGACTTGAAGAGCTTTTCTTGCTCACACCCATGGATGGCATTTCGACTTTCAATAATTCATTAACTGGGGCTACAGTAGCAATTTGTGTCGAAACGATACTTCTTCCACTTCTACGAAGCTGTTGCTCCAGCATACGCTTCCGTTGCAGACGTTCCTTTTCCGCGAACAAGCGGGGTAATTCGGGCAAGAAGTCGTCTCGCAAGGTTCTATGCAAATTCTTTTCGTGAGGAGACTTGCAATTTTTAAATTTTCTGGTCAGTAATTGCCAATCCTCTTCAGTGAAACAAGATACTTGCCAACTGCTGGTGACTTTCTCTTCCTTTCCTCGCTTTCCTTTTCGCTTACCACTTGCAGTCTGGGAAGAAAGCGGATGAGATGTTCAGCTCAAGTTGCCCCATAATTAGTGAAATTTACATTTTATTGCTGTACTTACGGTTGACACACTGCAATAATCCTCTCGATATAATCTCGTGCCATAAAAGTACCAATAAGTACTACCACCGCTGTCTTGACCTAATGGAACTACTCGTAAGCTGTCCGACTCCAGGGACTAGCAAAATATATCGAAAAATCAATTAAAGTGAAAACGCTTGAACATACTATGACACTACTATAAGGCAAAAGGTATTTACCTTTAAAGACTCAGTTACGTCTTCATTATCAAGTCTAAAGTCACAGAGGTCATACAGAATCTCCACTTTAGTTCTCAAGGGTAGTGAATAAAATGCAGCGTCCTTGTCAAAAGGGTTGTTTTTAGTAGAGCCCTCCTAGTTGGAAAACAAGACATACTACTATATAGTACAGAATAAAGAATAATATTATAATGTATGGAAATGCAAATACAGGAATTCCATGCACCTTGCATGCACAAAGAACGAATCCCACTTATATCGGACAAATTACTATTATTGAAGTACATAAAGTACGCAAAATACTGAACTGCTGAAAGTATTTCCAAGATTTGCATCTTTTTTGTCTGAACAGGATCGGAATATAGAATGTGACGATACGCTGGAAAGATAGTGTAGTTCGGAATCTTACCTCGCATTTTTTGCGAAAGAGTCTCCTCAAGTACATTTGGTAATTACACGTAGTGATTTCATCTTTTTGCGTGTTGAAGCACCCTTTGAGCAATCGAACAATTAATTCTTGTAAAAATGAATTTCCAACTTCTTCAGCACTATCAGTTAGTAGAGCTTCTTCCAGTTCCTGTAATTGCAAGGTAGATAGTCATTTCTCGTTCACTTTCTTGAGTGCAGAATGTAGAATATTGATACTGACATATTCAAATGCACTACACTGCCTCAGAGTTATAGATAAAGATATCGGACAGAGAAGTTTAGTATAGTGCTCGAGTGCTAGATAGTTACGAATGCAGATTGAACTGAAACTTGACACCTTAACGCTTATGTAAAGATCAAATGGAGAAGGATTTCGTTTCAATCATCAGCACACCTGATGATTTGTAGTTGCGAAATATATTTACAGAAGTCTCAGATAGAGGAGCAAAATTATTTATAAAAGATAAGAAAGAGTCTTATCAGAGGTGAAGATAAAGATTCTTCCTTACAGAATATCTCATGACAGTCAGAAGAAACTGAAATGACTTTTATTGTACTGTGTAATATTGACGTTTTGAATTGTAAGTTTTATTCAAACAGCACTTCCTTTCTTTACAACATAGAATTTCTGATACTGTACAATACTCGTGTTTCAATCTTATCGAACTTGATTCGCTGAATTCTCTCTTGTTGTTAATAGATTAAGCTAACCAAAGGTTCATGACATGATTTCTATCCATACTCTAAAATCTATTTTGTATGGTGCGACGCTAATTAACTTGAGACAAGTTCTCGTACATCAACTCTAGTCTATTTAACCACGACTGAGCATTGGAAGAGCTTACCTCAATATCAAAATCTATGAGATCAAAATATAAACGAAACAACGAACAAAAGTGTGCTATACAAGGTATCTCCCACCAGCTCTGAACATCTGAAATATTCATACAAAGACATCCCCTGTTGTCATCAGTTAAATTTATGATTTAGGTTGAAATCAAAATACTTTGAATGTTGGAATATAATGGATCTCTTCGTACAAAATCATAACAGGTAGCTAGGCTGTTGTTACTAAACAAAGAGATGTAAAACTGGAAAAGAACAGCCACTGATACTAAACACATAAATATGGTTTCTCTACACTGGGGCTTCGGACAGTTCGAATTGAAATGTATCATAATAACAATAAAATAATTACATTTGCATTCAAAGCTGGCTATGCAAACACTGGCGACACTCATAAGGTAAATCACTCTACTAACAACGGTAACAACCATGCATGCATTAATGTTAATGTTATAACTGTAAATAACGTTTGCTTTCCCTGATGACGCTGTGCGTTATTAATTGGCCTGCCACCATTTAACAATGCTGAAAGGATAATTTAGATTACAGTTCCGTGTATTTCTGTTACGTAATACTGTAGGAAATATTATATAGTTTTAGCTAGCTTTGTAGTAAAGGAATATCATTACAAGTCAATTTCTGTGTAGCTTCGAGTTAATTGCTCTGGAAGCGAATATTCCTGAATGCATCATCGCATAATCGTACACATATTAAGTAAGTCTCGTAAATAAGTAATTTAATAGGTTTTACGGAGTATCACGATTTAAAAATGACATTCTTTTTTTCATGCTGTCACTATGTAGTAATAAGTTAAACGACTTCTATTGTCAGCTCAGCATTAACAATGAAAATCTCAAAATAAAAAATTATTTAGTTACTATTAGTCGTCCTAAAGAGAGTAAGATTCGTTTTCATTCGTTTTCGTCAATTGATTAACAATTAGATGAATAAGTAGATATTGAAACATTACTGAAAGCTTTAGTTCAGTAAAAAGACAAAGTAATATTGTATTGTGAATGCCAAATAGTACGTAGAATCTGGCATTGGTGCACAGCGTAATAATTCTGCCCGATAGCCGAAAGAGAAAGCTAGTGAAAGAGTACAGGTTATTAAAATCTGATCATTATAGTTCGATCTCAGGAGGTCGTAGCACATGAGATGGATGGAACACGTGTGGATTCCCTTGTTGAATAATAATATGTATTATAATGTATGTATTCGTATTGTGCTTAGACTATATGTTGTAACGATTTGTTTAACTTATATACAGTTGTAGTCAGGTCTACAAATATGTCACATGTTTACGGTTCCTGGCAGAAAAGATAGCATTCTCTTACATATTTAGTGAACAGGTATGCCTAAGCGAGTAATTTGCAAAGCCTATTATCCTGGAAGATAAGAAAGTTCTTCGCAAATTCCAGCCTGGTTCTTGGTCATCTTGCCTCATGGCAAATTTTTCTCTGGCTATCTTCAATCATGACCCATAATCAAATCATCATATGATAAGGGATTACAAATTCCATACGGATGTTTACAATTACATGCTACAGCCTGATTAATTAAACTTCCACCTCTAATTGTTGGCCTTCTGTGTTTATATATATGACGTTCCTTCACTTCGACATTTGTAAATTTTAAGCGTATGGAATATATACACATAATTCACAAGCCTTTACAAATGATTATTTCAAGAAATCGTGTGAAATGCATAATTAAAAGGTATCAGCAAGATTGGAGCTCAGTAAAAGCAAAGGAATAAATTGCAAAATGCAGAATGAATGGATTAAGCCAATCAACTGTGGCTTCTAGATAGGATGGTTTTACACATAGCAATCGAATTGTTATTCAGGGAAATCGGAACAAATCGAAACAAACTTTAGAAATCGAAAGAAGTAAAGGAATATAAGGAATAATATAAAATCCACTTTTCTAGTTCTCACCGTCCATCGCCTTCTGAACGATGCGAGTCCTTTCAGAGTTCTTCTTGTTTTGTGTTAAGTAAAATTGCTAACTCAAATAACTGCTTGGCTTGTAGGCATCCAAAATTCGAAAGATCGTAGATGTCAATAATATTTCACTTATTCACATCGAGTGTCAAATCAAAGAATCAAAACCACATGCACGGTGTCACTAGTAGAATATAAGATTATTTATGGTTCTGGGTTCGCAAACGATGATGAATATTGAATGATAGATCCAAAAGGAAATGTTTCCAAATGGGATTTACTGTTATTTTTTAACCTGTGATAGTTTTACACAATTCTTACTCTCACTATTCACCCGATGCTTCTGAGAACTATCTTCAACTTCACTGTAGTTTAAACCCATGGTGCTGTAGATAAGATGATCCACGATGATGGTGGTATGTAGTTTTTGTCAAGTGACTAATCTTTGTAGTAGTTACATTGCAAACAATCTTGTGCACAACGTGGATTACACTCGAGTTGTGAATCAAGCCTGTGTAGAGTCATGGTCTTTCTGACAAAAACTTTTTTTAATCTCTTAACGCTGAAGATTCGATCCTAAAGTAATTTCACTGGTTGGTTGCGAAGAAATTAAGTCATCATGCTCGTCAATAATCGTGCTTTTAGCTAGCTTGGTAATTCCCTGAGAGTTGGGTGTTGGAATTTCATGGACACAAATGCAGAAAAATATTCTGAGGAGGATGTTTTATACCTTAGATTTGCAATATGCTGCGAATTACGAATTACAGTTGCAAAATACGAAGATGATCTTTTGTAATCTAACCGTAAGAATATCTGGTACTCCTTTAAAATGACCTACCATTTAAGAGGCAGGAAGAAATCCATGTATATAAGTATATTGTAATTTTGGGTGCACTAAGCCCAAGAGTATATCTCATTTGTCAGAATAATTAGTGCGTTTTTCGGTTGTATTAGCCCGAAGAATAAAAACCTCCAGTGAGAGGATTTATTTTGCGCTTTTTAGAGGCTGCCGTTAGAATAAGCCAACCTAAATGTGTATTATTAAAAATTCAGCCAGTTGTTGTGGACTTGAGTGAAGCGTAGAGAGAATATATATACGCTTATAATGGTCTTATAGAATAGTATCCCTCCACCATATTGATAATCTCTCTCTTACTAACCTCTGTGTATGAGAAAAAAAGCTTGGTTAGGATGGAAAAAGGGTTTATTTCAGGAGGAGATGTTTCCTAGGGTTAGACTAGCCGTGGTCTTTTGGTATATTGGACATTGGGAGATCTACTTTCCCAACACAGCTATAGCGAACCCTTTTTTGTCTTCAGCATCATGGTTGAGAGTTATATATCGTCGCTCTTGCGTCCTTCCAACGCTGCCTTGTTACCACCTCCATCGACGAAGCGGGCTCAGTTGACTCCACACTACCACTCCTCCTGTGCCCCCTCAGACATTCGTCCTCACAAAAACCATCTCCTCATCGTGTTGCATTGCATGACTCCAAGGAGGTCGGACTCGGAAACCTAACTACAGATCTGTTTTTCATCAGTCAGTTGCCTCCGAAAACAGTTCGTGGAAACATGTCATGTTCTTTTTCTTCCCACACTTCCAAATGTGCTCTGCTTTCGTCGACCACTTCCAACAGTGGTAGTAATGGCAGGAGCAGCTCTTTGCAAACCTTACTCTCCATTTGCACTTGCTTTTTTCCTATGATCGCCTGCACAAAAATCAATTATTCTCATTTCAGTAGTTGGTAGTTACCTCTCCGTGATTATTTTTGTCGCGAGATAACATCTCGCCGGATGGATTACAGAACACAATAAGTCAGTACTTATTTATCATGTTGTTCATCACTTGTTATTATTACACTTGTATTCAGCTCTGATATGAAAATCTAGACCGGATGGCTTTTTACAAAACGTAGTTAACAATATGGTAGTGGGATATACAGATACGCAGAAATGTCAAATCAATTATGGGGTATTTCTGTAGATTTAATCTCGTTAAAGCTGCCCTCACTTCTCATCATTAATTCGTAATTCATCATTAGCTACAAGTCGTCTTATATAAATCCCCCTATGTAGATATTCTTGTTTGCTCTTGATGTTTTCTACTTTCAAATCAAATCTATCATACAATCGCTCATTTGTTTGACTCATGATTCGTATAAATCCATTAGGGAGATTGGAAATTCTAGAAAATATCTTGAAGGGTTTTACCTGAAGCCTCAAATCATTCTCTTCTAATCTGATTGAACGTTCTTTTATCACAGTTTCCAGGAGAATTTCCGATTACCTACATTAAAGGAACTTAATTTAATTAGCAACTAAAAAACAACATCAACCTACGTCTCTCTCTCCTTACTTCTCTCTACTACTCTACTCTTCCACTCTTGTCATAAACATTTTAGGTTTCGGTAGAAAGAGCTCAAGAACTATGGTGAATTTAAGTCTCATCCCACGTGGGATTAATGATTGGTAGAA